>Ga0247815_10000697_pt1 | contig 26394 bp, 14 predicted proteins | sample UWRJL194509B1_FD_181014 | JGI IMG/M metagenome (GOLD analysis project Ga0247815, IMG submission 181014) | Plant litter microbial communities from Arlington Agricultural Research Station in Wisconsin, United States - UWRJ-L194-509B-1 | ecosystem: Environmental > Terrestrial > Plant litter >...
AAAATTAAAGAAATGAAAAATATTAAATTATTAGTTACATCATTTTTGGTGTTAGCACTAATGCTGGTTTCGTCTTGTTCTCCAGATTCATATGCTCTGGACAGCGCAATGGACAAATCGGATATACATTTTGAAATTACTCAGGATTTAGTAACAGATCCGGGTGGAAACACTGTAATGCTAAAAAATACAACTCCCGGAGTGGTATTAAACTGGGATTATGTTACAGGAAAATCAAGTAAGGCAGAACAAAAAGTACAATATGCTTTTAAGGGTACTTATACAATCAAAATTTCTGCAACAACAGATGGTGGTATTGTTGAATTAGACCCTGTAACTATTACAGTAAGTGAGGATAACCTAAATTATGTTAATGATCCTCTTTGGACTGCACTATCTGGTGGCGTTGGACACAAAAAATCTTGGGTACTTGACAATGGTAAATATGGTTTAGCTCAGGGAGCAATGTCTTTTGCAGATCCTAATACGGTAGTTGAGTGGAATAAATTTTCTCCAAACTGGGAACCTGCAGGAAATGCAAATTCAAGTACAGATGCAGATATGCACTGGGGTAGATACATGACATTCAGCCTTGATGGTGGACCATTTATGACTACTCATGAAGCTGACGGAACTACTATAGAAAGCGGAGCTTATTTCTTAGATGTTAATGCACATACTTTAACAACTACAGGAGCTACAATTTTAAGACCGGACAATTATATTGCAAATGCAAGCAACTGGACAAGTGAAATTAAAGTACTAACACTTACAGACAATCAGTTAAGAATTGCAATTAAGAGAACCAATAGCGAAGGACCATGGTGGTACATCTGGAATTTTGTTTCTAAAGAACATGCAGAAACCTACGTTCCTCCAGTTACAGTACCAGTTTTTGACGAAGGTTACAATCCAACTTTTGCCCCTGGCGAATTGTTGACAATGTTAACCGGTGGCGCTGGTGCAGGAAGAGTATGGAAATTAGATGCAGGAGGAAACCCTGTTGACTGGGTAGGAAAAGGTATAGGCTGGACAGTTGATGCCAGCAGCTCTTCTGATTGGGGATGGAACCCTGGTTGGGCTACAGTAGCAGGTAATTCATGGATTCGTTTTGATCAATGGGGAGGTAAATTAAACTATACCCGCAGTCAAAATGGTGTAGTAACTACAGGTTTATTTACCATAAATGCAGCAACCAACGAAATTAATTTAGGAACAGAAACATTGATTCAAAATTCAGATAGCTGGATGAGTCCAACTGTAAATGTTATCAAAGTAGTAAAAGCATACAATAAAGATTATCTTCAAAAAGGTATTTGGTTAGGGACATCTTACGATGCGACTAAAGAGGAGTGGTTCGTTTTCCATTACATCATCCCTTAAATAATGGCGGTTTTTATAACTAAAAACCAAATTGTTTAAAAGTATAAAACAACCGGTAGGGGATTTACAAAGTCGCCTATCGGTATGTTTATATTTGTTTTTAAATATTAAAAATCCTTTCAAAATGAAGAATAAAAGAAAATACTTCAATAATGGACTACCATTATTAATGCTAATCGGAATTATCTTGTTGGGCTCTTGCAGCAAAAAAGAGGATGCTTTTGCAAACAGAAAAGTTTCTTTTAATTCAGATTGGAGTTTTCATTTAAATGATAGCATTATAGATAAAGATACCATTGGCGCTTCTACCAAATGGAGAACTTTAAACATTCCTCATGATTGGAGTATCGAAGGTAATTTTGATGAAAAAAGTCCTGCCGGATACGGAGGCGGAGCATTAAACGGAGGTTTAGGCTGGTATAAAAAAACATTCAAAGTTGCTGCTGCAGATAGTAGTAAAGTAACATCAATTACTTTTGATGGCGTTTACAAAGACAGTGAAGTTTGGGTAAACGGACATTATTTAGGAAAACGTCCAAACGGATATATTGGTTTTCAATATGAAATCTCCAAATACTTAAATTACGGCGAAAAAAACAATGAAATTATTGTAAAGGTTGACAATTCAAAACAACCCAATTCACGCTGGTATTCAGGATCAGGAATTTTTAGAAATGTCTGGATCGAAACCACCGATAAACTACACGTTGCACAATGGGGAACTTATGTGACAACACCCAAAGTTACTGCTCAAAAAGCTTCGGTTCATTTTGAAACTACGATTCAAAACCAAAACTCAGCTTCAAAAAAAGCAACAGTAACCACTACTATTTTTAAAGAAGATACCAAAGTAACATCGGTTACTCAAAATATAACGATTGGTGCCAATGCCAATCAAACCATCAAACAAGAAGCTCAGGTCGAAACGCCAATTTTATGGTCGGTTGAAAAACCGGAATTGTATACAGCAGTTACAGAGATTTCGGTAGATGATAAAATTGTAGACGAATACAAAACCAATTTCGGAATCAGGGATTTTAAATTTGATCTTGATAAAGGTTTTATTTTGAATGGAAAACAGGTAAAAATAAAAGGAGTTTGTTTACATCACGATTTAGGTCCGTTGGGTGCAGCTATTAATACGCGTGCTATCGAACGTCAATTGGAAATCATGAAAGAAATGGGCGTAAACGGAATCAGGACTTCTCATAACCCTCCCGCTCCGGAACTTTTAGATCTTTGCGATAAAATGGGTTTCATTGTCATGGATGAAGCTTTCGACATGTGGAAACAAACCAAAACCAAATACGACTACGGAAACGATTGGGACAAATGGCACAAAAAAGATTTAATTGATCAATTGCTTAGAGACCGTAATCACCCAAGTATTTTTGTTTGGAGTATTGGAAACGAAATTCCGGAACAATGGAATGAAAAAGGGGTTGAAATTGCCAAAGAATTAGCCGCAATAACACGCCAGTACGACAAAACACGTCCGTTGACCGCAGCCATGAATCCGCCGGTAAATATGAATATTGATGATGTAACTTTACAATTCGAAAAAAATAATGTTCAAATCAATCCGCTTGCAGCATCTGGAGTTTTAGATTTAATTGGTTACAATTATGCGCATCAAACGTACGAACATCATCAAAAGAACTTTCCAAATACACCTTTTATAGCAACAGAAACAACTTCAGGTTTGCAGACAAGAGGTTATTATGATGCTGTTTCAGATACCATAAAAAAATGGCCGGTTAGTTGGGATAAAAAATTTGAAGGAGGAAATTCGGGAAATACGGTTTCGGCTTACGATCAGGTTCAGACACCTTGGGGTTCTACGCATGAAGCGACCTGGAAAGTGATTAAAAAACACGATTTCCTTTCAGGAATGTACATTTGGACAGGTTTCGATTATATCGGAGAACCAACTCCTTATGAATGGCCGTCGATCAGTTCTTATTTCGGAATTGTAGATTTAGCCGGTTTCCCAAAAGATGTCTATTATATGTACCAAAGCGAATGGACAGATAAAACTGTCCTTCACATTTTTCCGCATTGGAACTGGAAAGCAGGACAAACCGTAGACGTTTGGGCTTATTATAATAAAGCAGATGAGGTTGAACTTTTCCTTAACGGAAAATCAGTCGGCATCAGAAGTAAAAAAGGAGATGATTTACATGTAATGTGGAGAATTCCTTTTCAACCCGGAACATTAAAAGCCATTTCCCGTAAAGACGGAAAAACAGTTTTGGAAACCGAAATTAAAACAGCCGGAAATCCATCAAACCTAAAACTAACAGCAGACAGAAGTACAATTAAAGCTGATGGAAATGATCTGTCATTTGTAACCGTAGACATTCTCGATGCAAAAGGAACTTTGGCACCAAATGCCAATAACGAAATCAATTTTTCTTTAAAAGGAAACGGAAAAATCGTAGGTGTTTGCAGCGGAGACCCGGTAAGTCACGAACCGTACAAAGGAACTAAACATACCGCTTTGGCAGGAAAATGTTTGGTCATTGTTCAGTCGGATACGAAAACAGGAAGACTGGAATTAACCGCTAAAGCAAATGGACTAAAACCGGCCACAATCGTAATTACAGCAGAATAACCACTATTAATAAACTAAAAAAGACACAATGAAAAAAATACAGATAGCCTCATTATCTCTATTCATGGGTTTTGGATTATTGCTTTCGCCAAAAGCGTCCGCACAAATTCAGAACGCAGATGTGCTTAACGCTCCGATAGACATCAGCAAAGATTTTCAGAATTATCTGAATACCTTTTATTTTGCCGATGAATTAGCTTCTTTTGATCCTGCAACAGGAAAAGGAACGATTAAATATCTGAGATATAACTATAAAACACGTCAGGCTTTCAACAACATGATGATGAAACCAGATGTTGAAAAAGCAAACGAATTTCCAACAACAGAATATGAAGACTCTCCTGTTTTGCCATTCGAAATCCAGTTTGTTTCAGACAGAACCATTAGAATAAAAACTACTTCAGGACCACAATTTCATCCTCAAAAAGAGTCTTTGATGCTGATTAATGGTGTTGCACCCAATCATCCGGAATTATGGAAATATTCTAAAATTGAAGGCGGACACAAATACACCAGCAAACACGGAGTTGTAGAAATCTTGACAAAACCTTGGCACGTAAAAATCTACGATGAAAAAGGAAAATTGCTGACAAGTACGCTTCACGATACCGATTTTAAAAACACCTACACACCAACACTTCCGTTCTCGTATGTGCGCAGAAACAGCGATTACTCCAGAAGTATGGGAGCTGCTTTTAGCTTAGAACCAGACGAGAAAATATTTGGTTGTGGAGAATCTTTCACACAATTCAACAAACGCGGACAAAAAGTAGTTTTATGGACGGATGATGCCAACGGAATCCAGAATGAAACCATGTACAAACCAATTCCGTTTTACATGAGCAGCCGTGGTTATGGCGTTTTCATGCACCATTCGACACCTATTACAGTTGACTTTGGAAAATATTTTTCAAGTGCCAACGAAATGTATATTGGTGATGACGAAGCCGATTTGTTTTTCTTTATAGGAGAACCAAAAGACGTTCTGGATCAATACACAGATTTAACCGGAAAAGCAGCCATGCCACCGCTTTGGTCGTTTGGTTTCTGGATGAGCCGAATCACTTATTTTTCTGAAAAAGAAGGACGTGACGTTGCAAGAGATTTACGCAAATATAAAATTCCAACAGATGTAATTCATTTTGATACCGGTTGGTTTGATGTAGATTGGAGAAACAATTACGAATTTGCAAAATCTCGTTTCCCGGATGCTACAAAAATGATGTCGGATTTGAAGAAAGACGGTTTCGAGGTTTGTTTATGGCAATTGCCCTATTTCACACCAAAAAATACCTTGTTTCCTGAAATCATGGAAAAAAACTTAGCCGTAAGAGACCGCAAAGGAAATCTTCCGTATGAAGATGCTGTTTTGGATTTCTCTAATCCGGAAACCGTAACCTGGTATCAGGCAAAATTGAAAAAATTATTCGATCAGGGCGTTTCGGTTTTCAAAGTAGATTTTGGAGAAGCAGCTCCGCCGGACGGAATTTACCATTCAGGAAGAACAGGTTTTTATGAGCACAATTTATACCCGTTACGATACAATAAGGCTGTAGCCGAAATTACCCAGAAAGAAAAAGGATATACTTTAATCTGGGCAAGAAGTACATGGGCAGGATCTCAGCGTTATCCGTTGCATTGGGGAGGAGATTCTGAAACCTCAAACGGAGCAATGTCGGCAGAATTACGCGGCGGACTTTCATTAGGTCTAAGCGGATTCAGTTTCTGGAGTCATGACGTGGGAGGATTTGCAACAAAATCTCCAGAGAATTTATACAGAAGATGGTTGCCATTTGGGATGTTTACATCACACGTAAGAAGCCACGGTGAACCTCCGCGCGAGCCTTGGTTATACAGTAAAGATTTCCTTGAAGGATTTAGAAAAGCCGATAATATGCGTTACGAATTAATGCCATATATCTACGCTCAGGCAAAAGAAAGTTCACAAAAAGGATTACCAATGATGCGCGCTTTATTTGTAGAATATCCAAATGATCCGGGAGCATGGTTAGTTGATAATGAATATTTATTTGGTTCAAGCATGTTGGTTGCGCCACTTTTTGAAGAAGTTACAGAAAGAGATGTTTACCTTCCGGAAGGAACATGGATTGATTATCAAACTAAAAAAGTATACCAATCAGGATGGCATAAAATCAAAGCCGGAGAAGTACCAATTGTAGTTTTAGTAAAAGACGGAACAGCTTTGCCCCACATCGCTTTAGCACAATCTACAAAAGACATGGATTGGAGTAAATTGACATTAAAAGTATACGCAAGTGACAAAACAACTTCGGCGACAGCCAAAGTATTTTTACCGGACGGCGATGCAGTACAAGAAATAAAAGTAACCAAAAACGGAAACAATTTTGAAGTTGCACCAAATGCATTAAACGGAAAAACCACTTTCAAAACAGAGTGGATAAAATAAAAAAGGGTTGCCACAGATTGCACAGATTAAAATAATTAAAAATTGAGAATTAAAAATTAAAAATCTGCCGAATCTGCGTGAAAAAAATTAAACACATAGAAACATAGGTTTCTTATTCTTTAAAAAAGAAGACGAAAAAGAAACCAGTTTCTTCACACATAGCTATGTTTGTTAATGCAAGTGAAACGCCTTTTTTGAGTCTACAAAATCCTATGTTTCTATGTGTTTAAAATAAAATAATCCCAACTTAGGATAAAAATAAGTTTTTGTTGAGTTTCTAAATCGGGTGAAAGCACAAGCAACACCCGATTTATTAAAAATGAATTAAGAAAAATATCATGAAAAATTACCTCATTCTTCCCGCCTTAATCCTTTCAGTTTCGATGGGATACAGTCAGAAAAACAAAAATGCTTACGAATTGGCATCGCCAAACGGGCAAAACAAAATCAAATTCGAGTTAGTAAAAAACGGTCCTAAATATGCTGTGTCACACGGGAAAACCGAAGTGATTACACCATCAGATTTAGGATTTTTACTAAAAGGAAATGAAGACTTTAGTTCTAATTTCGAAATCAAAAATGTAAAAAACTCAACCTTCGATGAAACCTGGGAGCAAGTTTGGGGAGAAAAGAAAAACATCAGAAATCACTACAATCAATTAGTAGTCGAGTTGCAGCAAAAAAGCGGCAACAAACGTAAATTAGAAATTCAGTTTCGTGCTTTCGATGACGGAGTAGCATTTCGATATGTTTATCCAAAACAAAATGTAAAAGACAGTATTTTCATTATGGATGAAAAAACGACTTTTAACCTGAAAGAAGATGGAAAAGCATGGTGGATTCCGGCCAACAGAGAAAACAGAGATGAATATTTGTTTGAAGAAGCACCGGTTAGTAAACTCGATACCGTTTTGACTCCATTAACAATCGAAAGTAAAAGCGGATTAGCATTAAGTTTTCACGAAGCAAACCTTATTGATTATGCAAGTACAACTTTGGTAAACAATGTAGGAACACAACTAAAAACAGATCTTGTGCCTTGGTCAGATGGTGTAAAAGTTCGTGTAAAAGATACCTTCACATCTTCGTGGAGAACCATTCAGATTGGAGAAAAACCAACAGATTTAATTACATCTTATCTGATTTTAAACCTGAACGAACCAAATAAGCTAAAAAATACAGACAGCTATTTTAAACCTTATAAATATCTTGGAATTTGGTGGGGAATGCACATTGGCAAATACACTTTCTGGGAAAGTGACAAACAAGGTGCAACCACAAAACACGCCGAAGAATATATCGATTTTACAGCAAAAGAAGGATTTCATCATTTATTGATCGAAGGCTGGAACAAAGGCTGGACGCCGGGTTGGTATGAAAACCGTATGCACATGTTCAGTTTTACAAAAAATGCAGACAATTTCGACTTAGAAAAAGTAGTAGAATATGCAAAGAAAAAAGATATCGAATTAATTGGATATCACGAAACAGGTTCGAACCTGATCAATTATTTACAACAAGTTGATGAAGGTTTTGCTTTATACAAAAAACTCGGAATTCATACGGTAAAAATTGGACACGTAGGTTCTAAATTAAACATGAAAGAAATGCACTTCGGGCAATTTGGAGTAAACTATTTCAGATATATTTTAGAAAAAGCAGCACAATACGATTTAGCCGTTTTATACCACGAATCGATAAAAGATACCGGAGAACGCAGAACTTTCCCCAACATGGTTTCGAGAGAAGCAGCGCGCGGACAAGAATATAACGCCTGGAGCGAAGGAAATCCGCCAAATCATTTAAGCATTATTCCGTTTACAAGATTACTTTCAGGACCAATGGATTTTACACCTGGAATTTTTGATGTTGAGGTAAAACAAGGATATCCGGGAAAAAGAATTCAGGGAACCGTGGGGCAGCAATTGGCCATTTATGTAACAACCTATTCTCCAATTCAAATGTTGGCCGATCTTCCTGAAAATTACGAAGGAAAACCAGCATTACAATTCTTGAAAGATGTACCAACAGACTGGGAAGACACAAAAGTACTGAACGGCGAAATTGGTCAATACATTACAACAGTTCGTAAAGACAGAAATAGTGCCGATTGGTTTTTAGGAAGTATCACCAATGAAAATGCAAGAGATCTTGAAATTTCATTATCATTCTTAGATAAAAATGCGACATACGAAGCACAAATTTATGCTGATGCCGAAGGAACAGATCAAAAACACAATCCGGAAGCAGTAGCAATTTCGAAGAAAACCGTTAAAGCTTCAGACTCACTAAAATTACATTTAGGCGGAGCAGGAGGAACAGCAATTAGATTTAAAAAATTATAGATATAGAATTTCAAACCCGACAGGTTTTTAAAACCTGTCGGGTTTATCAACGTAACGATTAGATTTTGTTATCCTAACAGGTTTCTAAAATCTGTTAGGTATTTACCAGGCACAACAATTAGATTTTAAAAATATAATTTATAAAAATTCAGACCCGATACGTTTCAAAAAAAGGTTTCGGGTTTAATAACCACAATTTTTTTAAATGAAAAACCTCACCCTGCATATTGTTTTTCTTTTGTCGGTCAATTTGGTGTTATCACAGCAAAAGCAATATCCTTTTCAGGATCCTAAATTAGATACTGAAAAGCGTATTGATAATTTGTTATCGTTGATGACGCTCGATGAAAAAGTTCAGGCTTTAAGCACGAATCCGTCGATAAAAAGATTAGGCGTTACAGGAACAGGACATGTAGAAGGATTGCACGGTTTGGCACTTGGCGGACCGGGAGAATGGGGAGGAAAAAACAAACCACCCGTTACAACCACCACTTTTCCTCAAGCTTACGGTTTAGGAGAAACCTGGGATGTTGATTTGCTTCAAAAAGTAGCACAGGTTGAAGGTTACGAAACACGTTATGCATTCCAGAAATACCATCGCGGCGGATTAGTCGTTCGCGCTCCAAATGCAGATATTGCAAGAGATCCGCGTTGGGGACGTACCGAAGAAAGTTATGGCGAAGATGCTTTTTTTAATGGAAAAATGACCGTTGCTTTTGTAAAAGGATTGCAAGGAAACAATCCCAAATATTGGCAAACGGCTTCGTTAATGAAACACTTTTTAGCCAACAGCAATGAAGATGGCAGAACCTATACTTCATCTGATTTTGATGAAAGACTTTGGCGAGAATATTATGCGTTGCCTTTTTATATGGGCGTTGTCGAAGGCGGCTCGCGAGCGTATATGGCCGCCTATAATAAAGTAAACGGAATTCCGGCAATGGTGCATCCGATGCTGAAAAATATTACCCAAAAAGAATGGGGACAAAACGGAATTATTTGCACAGATGGAGGCGCATTCAAATTATTGCTTTCAGATCATAAATATTATCCGAATCCATATTTGGGAGCTGCAGCTGCGGTAAAAGCAGGAATCAATCAGTTTTTAGATGAATATATAGAAGGCGTTTACGGAGCACTTTCGCATGGATATTTAAAAGAAAAAGATATCGATGCCGTTATTCGCGGTAATTACAGAGTTATGATCAAACTTGGGATGTTGGATGTTTCAGATGAAAATCCATATTCTAAAATTGGAACCGGAAAAGATACCATTGATCCGTGGAAAACCGAAGCGCATAAAAAAATCGCTTTAGAAGCCACTCAAAAATCGATTGTTTTACTTAAAAATGATTCGGGATTATTGCCTTTACAAAAAGAGAAACTAAAAACAATTGCCGTAATCGGACTTCACGCTGATGAAGTATTGCTGGATTGGTACAGCGGAACTCCTCCCTATACAATTTCTCCTTTACAGGGAATTAAAAATAAATTGGGGAATAATGTTGAGGTTATTTATGCTAAAAATAATATTGACGGCAAAGCAGCAGAAATAGCTAAAAAAGCAGATGTTGTAATTGTGATTGTCGGAAATCATCCGGTTTGTAACGCAGGCTGGGCAAATTGTCCCGTTCCGAGTGAAGGAAAAGAAGCTGTCGATCGTCAATCATTGACTTTAGAACAAGAAGATTTAATTAAAGTTGTGCATCAGGCCAATCCTAAAACGGTTGTTGCCCTGATTAGCAGTTTTCCATACGCCATAAACTGGACACAAGAACACATTCCGGCAATTGTACACATGGCGCAAAACAGTCAGGAAACCGGAACGGCTTTGGCCGATGTTTTATTTGGAAATTATAATCCCGCCGGACGATTAACGCAAACCTGGGTTAAGGACATTACCGATTTACCTGAATTATTAGATTATAATATCCGCAATGGAAGAACCTATATGTATTTTAAAGGAAAACCATTATATGCTTTTGGCCACGGATTGAGTTATACGACTTTTAAATATAATTCGGTTGAAACCAATTCTGAAACCATTCCGAAAAATGGAGAATTAAAAGTTACTGTTTCTATTACGAATACAGGAACCAAAGATGGAGACGAAGTGATTCAATTATACGTAAAACAATTAAATTCAAAAGTAGAACGTGCCCAAAAAGAACTAAAAGCATTTCAGAGAGTTTTCTTTAAAGCCGGAGAAACCAGAAATGTTTCTTTAATTTTAAAAGCTAAAGATTTAGAATATTGGAATACAGCCAAACAACAATTCGAACTAGAAAATAATGCAGTTGAAATTCAAATAGGAAGTGCTTCGGATGCTATTCTTCTCACTAAAAATATAACTGTCAAATAATTATGATGAAAAGAAATTTAATACTACTCTATATCTTATTTTGTCTGACAAATATTCAATTGTTTGGACAAAATAATGCTGAAAACAGAATCATAAAGGTAGATTACAACAAAACTTCGGGAGCATTAAATCCCATGTTCAAAGAATGTATTGGTGCCGGAAGAGCAAACGAAGGCCTTCGCGCCGACTGGCAACAGCAATTGGCCATGACCAAAAAAGAATGTGATTTTAAATACATCAGAATGCATGGTTTATTGTCTGATGATATGGCGGTTTATCGTGAAGATTCGAAAGGAAATCCCGAATACAATTACCAATATATTGATGCTTTGTATGATTTTCTTTTAAGTATTAAAATAAAGCCTTTTGTAGAACTAGGTTTTATGCCTAATGCATTAGCAAGTGGAAGTCAGACTATTTTCTGGTGGAAAGGAAATGTAACTCCTCCAAAAGATTATAAAAAGTGGGAAGATTTAATTCGAAACCTAACCCAACATTTCACAGAACGTTACGGAGCTGAAGAAGTAAAAACATGGTATTTTGAAGTTTGGAACGAACCTAATTTAACACCGGGTTTCTGGACAGGAACTCAGGCAGAATATTTCAAATTATATGAATATGCAGCGCGCGGAATCAAATCTGTAAATCCTGCATACAAAGTGGGCGGACCAGCAACGGCAGGAGCAGGCTGGGTGCCGGAAACAATAGATTTCTGTGAGAAGAATAATGTGCCGTTAGATTTTATTTCGACGCATACTTACGGAGTAAAACAAGGTTTTCTGGATGAATTTGGGACTGCAGGAACTGTTCTTAATAAAGACGAATCGAGTGTGAGCGGTGACGTAATTAATTCGCGCAAACAAATTTCAAATTCGGCTAAGCCAAATCTTGAATTGCATTATACAGAATGGAGTTCTTCCTATACTCCGGCAGATCCTGTTCACGACAGTTACCATTCAGCAGCTTATATTTTGCAAAAGCTAAAACAAGTTGGTAATGCTGCAAACTCCATGTCGTATTGGGTTTTTACCGATATTTTTGAAGAACCGGGTCCTAGATTCACGCCTTTTCACGGAGGTTTTGGATTATTGAATACGCAGGGAATCAAAAAACCGGCCTATTTCTCTTATGCCTTTCTAAATAAATTAGGCGAGACAGAACTTCAAAACAAAGACAGTTCTTCATGGATAACTAAAAATAAAAAAGGAGATGTTCAATTGCTGTTTTGGGATTTTACCAATACACATCCGGGAGATTCAGTTAATAATCAATCATATTATATTAAAGATTTGCCCTCTCAACCCAAAGGAAGCGTAAAGATTGAAATTGATGGTTTGCAAAAAGGAAACTATACTTTAGAAATTTATAAAGTAGGATATAAAGTCAATGACGCTTACGCTGATTATCTGGCTTTGGGAAAACCAAGTCAGTTAAATCGTGAACAAGTAAAAAAGATCAAAGAAAAAAATAATGGCGCATTGATCGCAACAGAAAAAGTGACCATCAATGCAAAAGGAACTTACAATAAAGTATATAAAATGAATGAGAACGATGTCGTCTTGTTCAATTTGGTAAAACAATAATTCATTAAAAACAGCTATCAAGAACTAAAAATAAATTTATTAAGCATGAAAAACAAAATCATATACCTATCAGCAGCATTAGCTTTTGCAGTATTTACCTCTTGCAAAAATGATGCAAAAAGTACAACAAGCTCAGATTCAGGTGAAGCAAAAGAGTATCAGGGAAAAGAAATAGGATCAGAATTTGATGCCGAAATCGACAAGTTAGTCGCTCAAATGACATTGGAAGAAAAAATCGGAATGTTGCACGGTAACAGCATGTTTACTTCCGGTGGTGTAAAACGTTTAGGAATTCCTGAACTTAAAATGGCCGACGGACCGCTAGGAGTTCGTGAAGAAATTTCACGCGACAATTGGGCTCCGGCAGGTTTAACAAATGATTTTGCAACCTATTATCCAGCTGGTGGTGGTCTTGCTGCTACATGGAATGCGGATATGGCGTATACTTTTGGAAATAGTTTAGGACAGGAAATGCGTGCACGTGATAAAGATATGTTGCTTTCACCAGCCATAAATATTGTGAGAACACCGCTTGGAGGAAGAACATACGAATATATGTCTGAAGATCCGTTTTTGAATAAAAAAATTGCAGTGCCATTGATTGTTGGTTTACAAGACAACGATGTTATGGCTTGTGTAAAACACTTTGCAGCCAACAATCAGGAAACCAATCGTGATTTTGTCGATGTGCAAATCGACGAACGTACACTTCGTGAAATTTATTTACCAGCTTTCGAAGCTTCTATAAAAGAGGCTCATGCGTATAGTGTAATGGGCGCTTACAATAAATTTAGAGGCGAATATTTATGTGAAAACGATTATATGCTAAATAAAATCCTTCGTGACGAATGGGGATTCAAAGGTGTTGTCGTTTCAGACTGGGCTGCGGTGCATTCGACAGTAAAATCTCTTAAAAATGGATTAGATATTGAAATGGGAACTCCAAAACCATTCAATGAATTTTTCCTTGCCGATAAATTAATTGCTGCCGCTAAAAACAAAGAAATTTCAGAAGCAGAAATTGATGTTCACGTAAAAAGAATCCTTCGTACTTTATTTCAGGTAAAAGCAATGGGCGGAAAAGAACGTGCAAAAGGAAGCATTGCTACCGAAGCACATTATCAGGACGCTTATAAAATTGCTGCGGAAGCCATCGTTTTATTGAAAAACGACAACAACGCATTACCATTAAAATTAGACGGAGTAAAATCGATTGCTGTAATTGGAAACAATGCAACAAAGAAAAATGCGCTTGGCGGATTTGGTGCAGGTGTAAAAACAAAAAGAGAAGTTACACCACTTGAAGGTTTAAAAAACAGATTACCATCGTCGATAAAAATCAATTATGCCGAAGGATATTTAGAGCGTTACGACGAAAAAAATAAAGGAAATTTAGGAAACATAACCTCAAATGGTCCGGTAACAATCGATCAGTTAGATCCGGCTAAATTGCAGGAAGCAATAGAAACCGCTAAAAAATCTGATGTTGCGATCATTTTTGCAGGTTCAAACCGTGATTACGAAACAGAAGCTTCAGACAGAAGAAACTTAAAATTACCATTCGGGCAAGAAGAATTGATTCAGAAAGTATTGGCAGTAAACCCAAAAACTATTGTAGTGATGGTTGCCGGTGCGCCTTTTGATATTGATGCGGTAAGCAAAAAAACGTCAGCTTTAGTATGGACATGGTTTAACGGATCTGAAGGAGGAAATGCTTTGGCCGATGTGATTTTAGGAAAAGTAAATCCGTCAGGAAAATTGCCTTGGACAATGCCTAAACAAATCACGGATTCTCCGGCACATGCGACAAACAGTTTCCCTGGAGGAAAAACAGTAAACTATGCCGAAGGAATTTTGGTAGGATACCGTTGGTTTGATACTAAAAATGTTACGCCATTATATCCTTTCGGATACGGATTGTCATACACCACTTTTGCTTTCGATAATGCAAAAACAGACAAAGAATCGTACGCACAAAACGAAACAATCACAGTTTCTGTAGAGGTTAAAAACACAGGAAAAGTAGATGGAAAAGAAGTAGTGCAGTTATATACTTCAAAATCAGACTCTAAAATAACACGTGCTGCACAAGAATTAAAAGGTTTCCAGAAAACATTGGTAAAATCAGGAAGTTCTAATACTGTAACCATCAAAGTTCCGGTAAAAGAGTTGGCTTACTATGACGTAGCTGCCAAAAAATGGACGATTGAACCAGGGAAATATACTTTGAAACTTGGAAATTCTTCCCGAGATATCAAAAAAGAAGTTGTTGTAACAATCAAATAAAACGTGAGATAGTAACACAAATTGCACGAATTTGCACAAATTTTAAAAGTTAGCTTAGTTCGTGAAATTAATTTCACCAATAAAAATTAGTGGTAATTAGTGCAATTCGTGTTTATTTTTATGCTTAGGTCCAGATGGCAGGATATTTATCGGGACTATGTGTGAGAAACTAGTTTCTTTTTGATTTACTTTTTTTTACAATCATAATATCTATGTTTCTATGTGTTTAATTAAATTTTATGCATTACACCAACGGTTATTTTAATAAATAAAAAAGATTTTGCGTGAATAAAACTTAAAACTAACTATTAAACCAACCAAACCAAATGAAAAAGACTATTAAGAGTTACCTGTTTAGTGCCATTTTATGTTTGTCGTTCTTAACTATCTGGGCTTGTAGTGCAGACAAAGATGCAGCAGATCCGGCACCGGTAGAAAATACGCTGACTGCAGATACCAATAAAATTGATTTTTTAGGCAAAGGCAACGAATCTATTGTAAAAGTTACTGCCAATGTGCAGTCCTGGACAATTACGAGTACAAATGCAAACTGGATACAATTAAGCCAGACATCAGGAGTAAAAGGAACTGTTATCGTAAAAATAACAGCTTTAGAGAACACTACTAAAGAGGCGAGAACAGCAACCTTAACATTAAGCTCAGCTGAAGCCCCATCAATTCAAATTGCAGTTTCGCAAGCAGCAGGAAATCCTGTTACAGGATTGTACCCAAGTTACAACACAAACCCTATTGCGGCTGATGCTTCAGGAATGTCAAGTACCGCAGTGCAATTGGCAGCAAAAATAAAATTAGGCTGGAACATTGGGAACACTTTAGAAGCCACTAACGGAGAAACCGCTTGGGGAAATCCAAAAGTAACCAAAGCACTAATCGATGCTGTAAAAGCAAGTGGATTTAATGCGATAAGAATTCCGTGTTCATGGAATCAGTATTTAGAAAATTCGGCTACAGCCAAAATCAAAGCAGATTGGCTCAATCGCGTAAAAGAAGTCGTGCAATATTGTGTAGACAATAATATGTATGTGGTAGTAAACATTCACTGGGATGGTGGATGGTTAGAAAACAATATCACCGAAGCCAAAAAAGAAGAAAACAATGCCAAACAAAAAGCATTCTGGGAACAAATCGCAACACAATTACGCGGATTCGACGAACATTTACTTTTTGCAAGTGCTAATGAACCAGCGGTTGAAGATGCGGCACAAATGGCAGTTTTAACCTCTTATCACCAAACTTTTATCGATGCAGTTCGCTCAACCGGAGGTAAAAACGCTTACAGAACATTAGTAGTTCAGGGACCAACAACAGATATCGAAAAAACAAATAAGTTAATGACTACCTTACCAACAGATGCAGCAGCAAATCGCATGATGGTCGAAGTACATTATTACACACCATGGAATTTCGCCGGATTAACCAAAGACGAAACATGGGGAAAAATGTTCTATTATTGGGGAACAGGTTATCACTCGACAACAGATACAGATCGAAATGCAACTTGGGGTGAAGAAGCTGATTTAGAGAAATACTTTAAACTCATGAAAACACAGTTTGTCGATAAAGGAATTCCAGTTTTACTAGGAGAATTTGGTGCCATTCGCAGAACCACTTTAACCGGCGATGCATTAACTTTACATCTAAACTCAAGAGCTTATTATTTAAAAACAGTGGTAAAAACAGCCAAAGCAAATGGTCTATTGCCATTCTATTGGGATGAAGGAAGTCTTGGAGACAACAGTTTCGGAATCATTAATAGAGCTAACAATACGGTTTCAGATACTCAGGCTTTGAATGCAATGATCGAAGGATTACAATAAAAATAATGAATTCACCATATAAGTGATATAAGAAAAAGTAAGTACAAGCCGCGTGCAAAACTTAAATTATCTTATATCACTTATATGATTTAAACAAAAAAACAATGAAGAAAAATATCATCTTTCTTTTTATAATGTGCAGCATCTTGGCCAATGCGAATGTTAGAATGCCTTTATTATTTTCTGACGGAATGGTTTTGCAGCGCAACAAAGAAATTCCGGTTTGGGGTTGGGCAGATGCCAATGAAAAAGTCGAAGTTCATTTTAACAAACAAACCAAAACCATCCAAGCCGATAAAGACGGAAAATGGATGATAAAACTGTCTGCCGAAAAAGCAGGCGGACCTTTTGAATTATCCATTACAGGAAAAAACAAAATCGTTATCAAAAATGTTTTGGTTGGTGAAGTATGGATTTGCAGCGGACAATCGAACATGGAATTTCAGATGTACAAAACCATGAATGCCGAAAAAGAAATGGCAGATTCCGATTATCCTATGATTCGTTATTTTGGCGTTGCTCAAGATTTAAGCGGAACACCAAAAGAAGATCTTAAAGCCGGAAAATGGTTGGTTGCCAACAAAGAAAACATTCGCGATTTTACAGCCGCAGGTTTCTTTTTTGCCAAAAAACTATATGCAGAATTAAAAATCCCAATCGGAATAATAAACACTTCCTGGGGCGGAACAAACGTAGAAACTTGGACAAGCCGTGAAGCTTTCGAAAAAAGCGACGACTTTAAAACCATGATTGCTGATGTTCCGCAAGTCGATATGGATGCCGTTTTTGAAGTGTATAAAAAATCCGTTCTGGATAATGTAAAAAAAGTTCAGGGTTTTGATGTTTCCCTGGAAAATGAAGATCAGTTTAAAACATTTGATTTTAATGATAAAAACTGGCCGGAAATAAAAGTACCTTCCCTGTGGGAAAACCAACAAATAGGCAATATTGATGGCGTAGTTTTGATGCGAAAAACGATTACTTTAACCGCAGAACAAGCCAAAAGTGAAGCCGTTTTACATCTCTCAAAAGTAGACGACGAAGATATTACATACGTAAACGGAATTGAGGTTGGAACCAATAAAATTTGGGAAGCCTTAAGAGTTTATAAAATCCCCGCAGGAACTCTAAAAGAAGGCAAAAACGTAATTTCAGTAAGAATCGCAGATTATTCTGGCGGCGGTGGAATTTACGGAGATCCAGCCGATTTGAAAATTCAGTTTAAAGACACTAATTTACCGCTAGAAGGACTTTGGAAATTCAATGTCGTACAAGTAAAAATTGCCGTTTCACCAAACAGTTATCCGTCATTATTATACAATGCAATGGTCAATCCGTTGGTTCCGTATGCGTTTCAGGGCGTTTTATGGTATCAGGGCGAAGCCAATGTCTGGCGCGCAAAACAATACAAAAAAGCATTTCCGTTAATGATCAACGATTGGCGAACAAAATTCAAACAAGGCGATTTTCCATTCTACTTCGTTCAATTATCAACCTTCAACGAGTTCAACGGAAACAGTAAAGTCGGCAGCCGTTGGGCAGAACTTCGCGAAGCACAAGCCGAAACGTTGAAATTAAAAAATACCGGAATGGTCGTAACCACAGATATTGGTAACGCAAAAGACATTCACCCAACCAACAAACAAGATGTTGGTTTGCGTTTGGCCGCAATCGCACTAAACAATGTCTACGGTAAAAAACAAGTTTATAGCGGACCAACTTTTAAATCTCAGGAAATAAAAGGAAACCAAATCATTCTGACATTCGATAATATCGGTTCAGGATTATCAACTCCAGACCATTCAGAAAATGTAAAAGGATTCGAAATCGCCGGAGCAGACAAAGTTTTTCATTCCGCGAAAGCGATAATAAAAGACAACAAAATAATCGTTTCCAGCGACGAAGTAAAAAATCCCGTTGCCGTTCATTACGGTTGGGCAGACGACGATACCGAAATTAATCTTTTCAATAAAGAAAAATTCCCGGCATCGCCTTTCAGAACCGACAATTGGGAAATGATTACGGCAAATGAAATATATAAGGTTAGTAAATAATATTTGGTGTGACATTTGGGCGTGACCGTATTTACAAAAGGCGCTACTTAACAAACCGCTTATGTGCGCCTTTCGCAAATACGGTCGGGCTTTCACTGCTACTGCGGTAGCTTAGCTCTATCCCTCACGCACACACATTGGGTTTCAATATCCTAACAGGTTTTTTCAACCTGTTAGGTATAATTTTCACAAGACGTTTAACCAAAATACCTAACAGGTTGATAAACCTGTTAGGATACGCAAATAATCAAAATAAAGGTTCTCAAGTTCCGGAGGAACGAGTTGAAATGTTACAACGGATTTTAATCCGTTGTAACATTTCAAATTGGGTTTCAATATCCTAACAGGTTTTTTCAACCTGTTAGGTATAATTTGTAAAAGACGTTAAATCTAAATTCCTAACAGGTTGAAAAAACCTATTAGGAAACGCAAATAATAAAAATAATGGTTCTCAAAGTTCCGGAGGAACGACATATTTGTAGCAACGGATGTTAATCCGTTGATAAAAAAAACCAGGAACGCAAAGAGAGTTCCATAGGAACGGCATATATTTAAACGAAATTCAAAATCAAAAAAGAATACATGAAATCAAACCTCATAAAAATATTCTTCATTGTACTATTAGCCTCTTTCTGTACAAATATGACGGCACAATCCAGTCATGTTTTGTGGTACAACCAACCCGCAGAATTCTTTGAAGAAAGCTTAGTTCTAGGAAACGGAAAAATGGGAGCAACGGTTTTTGGCGGAGCAAACTCAGATAAAATTTACCTGAATGACATTACGCTGTGGTCAGGCGAGCCCGTAAATGCCAATATGAATCCCGAAGCCTACAAAAACATTCCGGCCATTCGCGAAGCGCTCAAAAACGAAAACTACAAACTAGCTGAAGAATTAAATAAAAAAGTTCAAGGGAAAAATTCCGAATCTTATGCTCCGCTTGGAACATTAGAAATCAATAATTCCGAAAAAGGAAAAGCGGTAAATTATCGCAGGGAATTGGATATTTCGAACGCAATATCAAAAGTAAGTTATGAATTAAACGGTATAAAATTCACCCGTGAATATTTTGTTTCGGCACCAGACCAAATCATGGTAATTAAACTGACGAGCAGTATAAAAGGCGGTTTAAATTTTGACATTAATTTAAAAAGTTTACTAAAGTCAAATGTCGAGGTAAGAAATAATATTCTGGTAATGACCGGAGTTGCACCAATTCATGAAAATGCAGGATATCAGATTGTACCAAAATATCAAAAAATACAAGACAGAGGAACAAGATTTACCACTTTAATTCAAATTAAAAAAACAGATGGAAAAGTGACAAGTTCCAGAGACTTTTTAAGCTTAAAAGATGCCACAGAAGCATATGTTTACGTGTCTGTTGCGACAAGTTTTAATGGTTTCGACAAAAACCCTGCAACCGAAGGATTAGACGATGTATCAATTGCCTTGCAAAACCTAAATAAAGCATATGCAAAATCATTCGATCAATTAAAAGAAAACCATACAAAAGATTATCAAAAATTCTACAATCGCGTAACTTTAGATTTAGGCAAAACAACCGCTCCGGATTTACCAACAGACGAACGCTTATTGCGTTACGCTGACGGAAAAGAAGATAAAAACCTCGAAATCCTCTATTTCAATTTCGGACGTTATTTATTGATAAGCAGCTCAAGAACTTTGGGCGTTCCAGCCAATTTACAAGGCATTTGGAATCCGCATTTAAATCCGCCCTGGAGTAGTAATTATACGATGAACATCAATCTGGAAGAAAACTATTGGCTGGCCGAAAACACCAATCTTTCAGAAATGCATTTGCCGCTTTTAAGCTTTATAAAAAATCTTTCGGTAACCGGAAAAGTAACCGCAAAGACTTTTTACGGAGTTGATAAAGGCTGGGCTGCGGCACATAATTCTGATATTTGGGCAATGACAAATCCCGTTGGGCAATTTGGCAAAGAAGATCCAATGTGGGCTTGTTGGCCACTCGCTGGCGCATGGTTAAGCACGCATATTTGGGAGCATTATATTTTTACACAAGATAAAGCCTATTTAAAAAATGAAGGTTATCCGATAATGAAAGGTTCTGCTGAATTTCTTTTAGGATGGATGGTAACCGATAAAAACGGAAATCTAATCACATCGCCATCCACATCGCCCGAAAATCAATACCTGACATCAGATGGTTTTGTTGGTGCAACCATGTACGGAGGAACGGCTGATTTGGCCATGATAAGAGAATGTTTCGATAAAACGATAAAAGCTTCGAAAGCCTTAAATACCGATGCCGATTTTAGAGGGAAACTAGAAACAGCGCTTTCAAAATTATATCCGTATCAAATTGGCAAAAAAGGAAATTTGCAGGAATGGTATTTCGATTGGGAAGATAAAGATCCTAAACATCGTCATCAATCGCAATTGTTCGGACTTTTCCCCGGAGATCATATCACGCCAGAGAAAACTCCTGATCTAGCCGCAGCTTCAAAAAAGACTCTGGAAATAAAAGGCGACGAAACCACAGGTTGGTCAAAAGGCTGGAGAATCAATCTTTGGGCAAGACTTTGGGACGGAAATCGTGCCTATAAAATGTTCCGCGAATTATTGCGTTACGTAGATCCTGACGGAAAGAAAACCGACAAACCAAGAAGAGGCGGAGGAACTTATCCAAATTTATTCGACGCGCATCCGCCATTTCAAATCGACGGAAACTTTGGAGGAGCCGCAGCCGTTGCCGAAATGTTGGTTCAATCAAACGAAAACGAAATCAGATTATTACCTGCTTTACCTGACGCCTGGGAAACAGGATCAATAAAAGGAATTTGTGCCCGCGGCGGTTTTGAAATCGAAATGAATTGGGAAAATAAAATCCTAAAGAAAGTAACAGTTTCCTCTAAATTAGGAGGGAAAACAACTTTAATTTCTGGAGATAAAAAACAAAATATCACCTTGAAAAAAGGAGAAAAACTAGAAGTGAACTGGTAAAATAGTTCTAAATGCAATCTTTGTCAAACCCGACAGGTTTTTAAAACCTGTCGGGTTTCGCTGTAAAGGCGTTTATTGTTTTTTACAAATCTTCGGGATTGGAATTGTTGGATTTACTATTTTTAAGCTCCATAGGAGCGCCATGTTTATAGCAAATAATTGTACGTCCGGTAAATCAAGCTCCATGGGAGCGATATATTATATTTCACCCCGATGGGGTTCTATGCTTATACCGTTATAAATTTCTTTTGAAAACTGATGTCATCCTCAGCGAAGTCGAAGGCTTGTTTTATATAAAGGGCTTCGACTTCGCTCAGCCTTACAATTCAATTATTCTTTTTCAGTAGTAGTTTCATTAGACTTCTCTTCAGAAATTTTAGCATGTTCTTCTTTAAAAGTATCATACCATTTCTCAATTGAAGGATAAACAAAGGCCGCTACTTTTTTTATTGGATTATAAAAATAATATTTATCGAGCGTTTCTTTTTTTGCGAACGTTTCATTGAAGTTCATTTTCTCAAAAAGGGCGATAAAAATACTCATAATCAGGATCGTTTTTAAAATTCTGAAAAAACCTCCACCCAATTTATTCGCCCATCCCAAAAAAGCAAAATCAGCAATTCCGGTAAGGATTTTGGCTAAGAAATAAACGCCAATTACGACCAGAATAAAAGTCAGGATAAAAGCCGTAACCTGTATTGTGTTCGGGTTCCAGGAAACATGTTTCATGATGAGTTCCTTCATAAACGAAGAGAATTTAATCGCAATATAAATTCCCAACAATAACGAAATAAAAGAAGCGATTTCTACAAAAAGGCCATTTTGGATTCCTTTATATAAACTAAAAGCCAAAAGAGCGGCAACAATAATATCAAAAAAACTCATGGTTTTGTTTTCATTTAATTAAGGCGCAAATATAAAAGAATTATCTGCTTTCGGCGGGCAAAGTTTTTGAGTAAGTTTTGATAGCCCACAGATTAAACGGATTTAGCAGATTAACGCTGATTAATATTATTTCAATTGGCTGAGGTTTTGCTTATACATGGCGAAAGAATTTACAGCGCAAAAAAAGAAACCTGTGTTAATCCGTTCAACCCGCTAAATCCGTGGCCCATTTATTTATAATGTATGAGAAATCTTTAATTTTAGGTCTTTGGATTTGAACTTCCTATCTTTGCGATAATAATTTTAGAGCTATGATAGTAGAAATTAAGTTTAAATAATCTTTAAATCGTTCTTCAATCTGAAATCTAAAATCTAAAATCCACAAATAAAATGTCCAGAGATACACAACTAAAAGAGCGATGGGAAAAGCTCGTCGATATACTATCTAATCAGTTTTCGCAAGGAGAAGACTTAGATTTAGATGCCATAATTTACCTCATTGGAGTTCAGGAACTCGGAAAAGTGCACCGCGAATTCAAAAAAGACGAAAAATTAAACCTGATGCACATCGCCATTTGTCGATTATTAGAGCCTTACGGGTTTTATGAATTCGATTTTTTTGATGCCGAAGGATGGCCACACTACAAAGTAAAAGAAGAATTACCACCACTAAAAGCAGGAGAGCAATCGGTTTTGATGAAAGAAGCCATTGTGAATTATTTTTTAGAAAGAGAACTTATCGAATAGTTTTTTAGTTTTCAGTCGCAGTCTCATTTTTCAGTGCCAATTAAACTGCAAACTGAGACTGTAAACTGAGACTAAAATCTGCGACTGAAAACCAGAAAGAAATGTGTAGATATGCAATGGTTTCTTATAAACCACATTATGCTTGTTTTAATTGTCGAAAGACATTTAAAAGAAGATTGATGGATGACATACAAAGGGGTAAAAAATCAGTTCAGGAAGCTAAATGTCCGGAATGCGGGGATTTGATGGCGAGTATGGGACTTGATTTTGAATCACCCAAAAAAGATGATCTCAAAAAATGGGAACATATGAAAAGTCTCTATTCTGTTGGTATCGCTTTTCATTCTTGCGGCTGCAGCGGGCCGGGTTATATTCCTAATTCTAAAGAAAAACTAATCGAGTATTTTGAAGATTTAAAAGAAAAATACTTTAAAAATATAGAGTTTTGGCGTTCCAGAACAGAACCGGCAAACAATATCGAGCGAGATAAAGAATGGAATAAAAGCTGGGCTGAACTAGGTAAAGTGGCATCAAAACATAAAAAAGAAATTATTAAAAACGACGAAGGAATAGCTTTTTGGCTGGAAAAAGTCAAACAAATAGAACAGAAAATTAGTTTGATAAGATAGATTCATGAATTTGAAAGGAAACTTTAAATTTTAGACCTCATACTTAGAACAAAATCCTTAAATTTGCACCTTCAAAGTAAGATCGATGATAGACAAGATAAAACAACATATAGAGGAAGCTAAAGCCTTTAATGATAAAAATAAAGAATCCTTAGAGCAATTCCGTATTAAATATTTGGGGAGTAAAGGATTGTTGAAAGAGCTTTTTTCAGAGTTCAAAAATATTCCAAACGATCAGAAAAAAGATTTCGGACAAGTAATAAATACTTTAAAAGCTGTTGCCGAAGAGAAAGTTCGTGTTATACAGGAAGAACTTGAAAGCAAACAGGAAGTAAAAGGAATGTTTGGTGATTTAACGCGTGCTGCAGAACCGGTAATTATTGGTTCGCGTCACCCTATTTCAATCGTTAAAAACCAAATTATAGATATTTTTGCCAACATTGGTTTCAACGTTTCCGAAGGTCCGGAAATCGAAGACGACTGGCATAATTTTACCGCATTAAACTTACCGGAATATCATCCGGCGCGTGATATGCAGGATACATTTTTCATTCAGACCAATCCTGATGTGTTGTTGCGTACGCATACATCATCTGTTCAGGTGCGTTATATGGAAAATCACAAACCGCCAATTCGTACTATTTCTCCGGGACGTGTATTTCGTAACGAAGCAATTTCGTCACGTTCTCACTGTATTTTCCACCAGGTCGAAGGTTTATACATTGATAAAGATGTATCGTTTGCCGATTTGAAACAAACCTTACTTTATTTTACCAAAGAAATGTTCGGAAAATCGAAGATTCGTTTACGTCCGTCATACTTTCCATTTACCGAACCAAGTGCCGAAATTGATATTTATTGGGGTCTGAAAACAGAAACCGATTACCGTATCACAAAAGGAACTGGTTGGTTAGAAATTGGAGGTTGCGGAATGGTTGATCCAAACGTTCTTAAAAATTGCGATATCAATCCGGACGAATACAACGGTTTTGCTTTCGGAATGGGAGTAGAGCGTATCGCAATGTTATTGTACCAAATTGGCGATATCCGTATGTTTTACGAAAACGACGTTCGTTTCTTAGAGCAATTCAAAGCCAATATTTAATTTTAGAAATTAGATTGTAGATTTTAGATTAATTTTTGAAAGATATAATTCTCATTAATACAACAAACCTTTGTTGAAGTTTAGACTTTGACAAAGGTTTTAAAATTTAATAAAAATGAAAGCAGATATAACAATCCCAGAAGTAGAAAACGTATTTATTGCCGCTGTTCAGGAATGGAGCGACGATTTTATGGAAAAAGTGTGGTACGCATATCTAGTAAACGATAGCGACTTTAATCTTGATAGTGTTATGGTTGTTTCAAAAGCATTTGGAACCATCGATGGCGAAATGAAAAAGACTTCGGTTTTACGTCACGCTTTTGTAGAAGTTCCCGCAGTTTCTGTAGTAAAAATCGAAATGGTAGAAAAAAGTTTGTTGGTTCTAAACAATGAATTCATGGTGACTTTCTTTATCGATAATAAATTATACGACAAGAAATTTATTTTCAAATCAAACATAATCAATGAGAACGATACAGAAGAAGTTCCAATTTTGTTTGTTGAAGGGGTGATGGTGAAGTAGGCTAGTTTTTAGTCTCAGTCTCAGTCTCAGTCTCAGTCTCAGTCTCAGTCTCAGTCTCAGTCTCAGTCTCAGTCTCAGTCTCAATTTTTATCAAGCTTATAAAGTTAGAATAATTTATAAATAAAAAGAGTCCGGAAAATAATTTTCCGGACTCTTTTTATTATTTTTCAAGTACTCACATTGAAACTGAAAACTGCGACTGCGACTGAAAACTAACCACTATTGCGGTAACTCAGGTGGTCTCATTTTATAAGCACCCGTAGACAGACTGCTTATAAAAGCTTCCAGAGCATTAACCTCTGATTGTTTCAATTGTAACTTTTGAATCAATCTGGAAGTTGTCGGGAATAATGTGTCGTTCGCTTGGCTTTCCTTTCTTTTGGGTTGAGGCATTCCGGCATTGTACATGTTCAAAACACCTCGTAAATTAGGGAATAAACCATTGTGCATATATGGTGCGTTTTGCGCCACTCCTCTTAATGATTGCGTTTTAAATTCGCCTACATTTTCGGCTTTTCCGGTTACGTTATATCTGCCTAAATCTTCATATTCTCTTCCGTAATAAGTTAGACCAATATTGTGGAATTTATTATCAGAGAAATTAGCTGTATTATGGCAATTGAT
>Ga0247815_10000698_pt1 | contig 26393 bp, 27 predicted proteins | sample UWRJL194509B1_FD_181014 | JGI IMG/M metagenome (GOLD analysis project Ga0247815, IMG submission 181014) | Plant litter microbial communities from Arlington Agricultural Research Station in Wisconsin, United States - UWRJ-L194-509B-1 | ecosystem: Environmental > Terrestrial > Plant litter >...
GCGCCGCCGCATCGCCCGCGACCTGCACGACGACCTGGGCCAGCACCTGCTGGCGCTGAGCATGGACGTGCGCGCGCTGGCCGAACGCCACGCGGCGCTGGGTCCGCCGCTGACGCGGCTCGATCAGCACCTCCAGCACGCCAGCCGCGCCATGCGTTCGATAGTACGCGATCTGCAGCCGGAAGCGCTGGAATCCGGGCTGCAGGGCGCGGTCCAGCAGCAGGTCGAGCAATTCTCGCGCCTCAGCGGCATCCCCTGCCGGCTCGACGCCGAACCGGCCGCCTTCAGCGCCGGCGCCGACGACGGCATGCAGCACGTGCTCTACCGGGTGCTGCAGGAATCGCTGAGCAACATCGTGCGCCACGCCCAGGCGTCCGAAGTCTGCGTCGGCATCTGCCGCCAGCAACACAGCCTGAGCCTGACGGTGCGCGACAACGGCGTCGGCTTGCCGCCGGCGCCGCGCGGCCGGGGCCTGCGCGGCATCGCCCAGCGCGTCGCCGAGGCCGGCGGCCGTTTCGAGATCGCCAGCGCGCCCGGCGCCGGCACCGCGCTCACCATGTCCTTCCCGATCCAATAAAACCAAGAAAAGGCCGCCCATGAACGGAACAAACAAGATCCAGCACCTGACCGAAGCCCCCCAGGCCGAGCAGCAACACGGTTTCGCGCTCAAGCTGATGGAGCTGCTGGTGATCCCGACGTTCGTGCTCGACACCAACGGCAAGGTCATCATCTGGAACCGCGCCTGCGAACGCCTGACCGGGGTGCCTGCATGGGAGATGCTGGGCACGTCGGACCACAGCAAAAGTTTCTACCTGGAGCGGCGCCCGACCTTGGCCGACCTGGTGCTGCAAGGCCGCAACGGCGAGCTGAACCAGCTATATCACCGGCACGCGCGGCGCGGCGACTCCGACAACAATCTGTGCGCCGAGAACTGGTGCGAGATGCCGCGCCTGGGCCGGCGCCGCTACCTGGCTGCCGACGCCAGCCCGATCTGCGACAACGACGGCGAGCTGGTGGCGGTGGTGGAGACGCTGCGCGACGTCACCGACGAGAAGCGCGCCCAGGTGGCGCTGGAACAGCTGGCCACGCGCGACGGCTTGACCGGCCTGGCCAACCGTCGCTGCTTCGACGATACGCTGCAGGCCGAATGGCAACGCGCGTTGCGCCAGCAGCAACCGCTGTCGCTGCTGATGGTCGACGTCGACAACTTCAAGCAATACAACGACGCTTACGGCCACCTCGGCGGCGACGAGTGCCTGCAGCGCATCGCCAGCGCGGTGGCGAGCGAGATGCGCGCCAACGACCTGGTGGCGCGCTACGGCGGCGAGGAATTCGCCGTGATCCTGCCCAACCAGTCCTTGAAGGGCGCCGCCATCGTGGCCGAACGCATCCGTTGCCGGGTCGAGCAGCTGCATCTGCCCAACCTGGGCAGCAAGCAACATGTGGTGACGGTGAGCATAGGCGCGGCGACCGCGCTGGCGGCGCCGGAAACCGATCCCAGCCAGCTGGTGGCGACCGCCGACTCGGCGCTCTACCGCGCCAAGCACATGGGCCGCAACCGCATCAGCCTACCGGGCGGCCAGGCCGTGGGGATCTAGACGATCGTGTATTCGACCCCGTTGGTGATCGAACCGATGACGGCGATCTGGTTTTCCGGCGATTCCGAGAAGCCCTGCAACACCTCCGCCCGGGTGAACGCGCCGCTGCCGAAACCGTCGAGGTAGAACTTCAGGCCGTCCTGGTCCGGCGCGCGGTGCAGCACGTTGGCGTACATCACGTTGACGAAAGCGGTATCGGTCAGCGCGCCGTAGGTGCGCACGCTTTCCGGGCTGTCGAGGAAGAACTGGGCCATTTTGGTCAGGCCCAGGCCGTGGTCGAGCTGGTCCAGCCAGAAGCCGACCCCGCCCGTGTCCGGCGTGCGGTTGAAGGCGGCCTGGTACAGGCGGTAAGTCTGGCCGGCGGCCGCGTCGATATCCAGCGCCACGCCGACGCCGTTGGCGAACTGCAGCCGTTCGACGCCGGCCACCAGGTCGGCGCCGCCGTTGCCGAGCCGGTCGACCACGGCGAAGCCGGCGCCGCTGGCGCCCACCTGGTAATCCGAGCGGGCGCCGCTGAACTTGAGCACGTCGACACCGGCGCCACCGGTGATCAGCTCATCGCCGCTGCCGGCCGTCAGGATGTCGTTGTTCGCGGTGCCGCTCCGCACCGAGCTGAAGCTGCTCAGATCGACGTCCTTGCCGGCGAAGCGCAGCGTAGTGATACCGGTCAGCGTATCGACGCCGTCGCCGCTGACGGTCAGCGCGCCGGGGGTGCCGCCGAGCGTGAACGCCGACAGCGCATTGCTGTACACCACGGTGTCGCGCCCGCCGCCGCCGCTGATCTGGTCGTTGCCCGAGCCTTGGTAGACGGTATCGTTGCCGGCGCCGCCGCTGATCACGTTGCCGGCCGCGTTGCCGTAGATGGTCGAGCCGCCGCTGCCGGCGATGGCGCGCTCGATGGTCACGTTGTAGGCGATCGAAATATTATGGTAGCCCGGCGCCGTCTCGCTGAAGGTGCCCGCGTTGAGGTTGATGATGGTGGCGGTGGTGCAGGCGGAAAAATCCAGCGTATCGACGCCGCCGGCGTCCCAGATGGATTGCAGCGCCGCGTCCTTGCTGAAGCTGTAGACGTCGGCGCCGGTGTGGTAGCTCATGTTGGCGCCGTACATATACTGGATCGCCTGGATGTCGTACAGCGCCGGCGTGACGCCGTAGTTGCCGTTGAGCTTGAAGCCGGCGCCGGTGTTGTAAGACATCTGGCTGTAATCGATGTTGTCGGTCGCGGTCGGCAGGAACGGGCCGTCGATGGTGCCGCCGGACGAATCATAGTTGCCCGGATGCTTCAGGCCCAGCGTATGGCCCAGCTCGTGGATCATCACCGACAAGCCAAAGTCGCCGCTACCGTAGCTGAAGCTGTAGCCGGCCGAATTGTTCAGATACAAGGAGACCGACGGGCCGCGATCCGGCAAATAGGCGTAACCGCTGCTGCCCGCGCCCTGGTTGTTGGTGCCGAGCTCGATATTGCCGCCGCTCGCCGTCTCGGTGAAGGTGATATTGGCCACCGCCGCCCAGGTCGCCAGCGCCGCGCGCACGGCCGCCTGCTCGGTCGCGTCCATCGGCTTGAAGCCGTTGGCGTCGTTGTTGGTGGCGTCCGACGGCACCCGCGTCAGGAAGCTGTAAGTCAACGAGACCGCCTGGCCCGCAACAGGTTTCCAGCTGCTGTAGAGCAGCGAGTCGATGGAATTATTGCCGGTAAGAGGTAAGCTCATGACGTTACTGTAAGAAAATTAAGGGATGCGGCAATGGTACACTTTCCAGCCGCTCTATTCCAGTTAGGAAACTAAATTTTCCCCCGTGTGTTCAATCAAATGGATTGGCGACGGTCTCGGCGGCCGGCGGCGGCAACGTGGCCGGCAACGGCCGCGCCTCCAGCGCCGCCACCACCTCGCCCAGCAGCTGGTGCAAGGCGCGGGCGTCCGCCAGCCCGGCCTGGTCGGCGGTCAGGTCGACGTCGCCGCTCAGCGTGACGCGGTCCAGCCGGTTTTCGATCTGCAGGCCGCCGATATTCAGCACGTCCGCCTCGTTGTCATAGGGTACAAATTTACGCATCATCAGCTCCGGTCTTTACGTTGTTTTACGTTGGGCAAGCGCAGCACGGCGTTTTTGTTGGCCGCCGACAACGACGGCAGCAGGTCGATGCCGATCTTGCTTTCCAATTGCGCAATGCTCAGCGTGACATAGTCCGCGTCGGCGCGGTTTTCGATGAAAAAGGCGGCGCCGGCGCGCTGGCGCGGGCTGTACACCAGCTTGTATAGATGCGTCGGCACCAGCACCTTGCCGACCTTCTGCAGATCGCCGCCGATGAAGGCCGGACCGGTGATCACATACAAGTCGCCCTCCTTCTGCGCCAGCTTGCGCACCACCGCCTCGATGCCCGCCCAGACGTGGCGGTTGTTGTCGGCGTCCTGCGGCACCATATTAGCTAGAGTAAAGCTTTCGTGCTGGCTGCGGCGGTCCGGCATATCGCCGTTGGGCGCCATGTGGCCGCGGTCGTAGCCGCTGCGCGCGTAATCGGACAGCTCGGCCCGCGCCAGCGGCGACAAGCGGGATTCGGTATGGAAAGTATTCTCTCGCGACAGATTCTTCGCCGCCTGGATATTTTCCGCCGTCAAATGCTCGGCCGACCACAGCGGCGTGCGCGTGATCCCCGAATGCATCACGCCGAACACGCCGTAGCACAGCTCAGTGGTGGCGGCGTTCATCTTGGGGTTGCGGATTTCCGGCAGGCGGCCGTCGACGTAGTGGGAAGGACAGTTGCCGGCGAAGGCCAGGCTGGAGGCGAACAGGCCGCACAGGAGCGCGGCGGCGGTCACGGATCGCTGTAGAAGATGCATGGTTCCTTAATGAAAGTTTCGAGTGGCGGCATTCTAGCGGACGCTGGCCGCCCGCAACAAGCGTTCGCCTACCGTGCGCAACGCGTCGCGCAAGGCGGCCGGCTCCAGCACGCTGATCTCGAACGGCGCGGCGGCCAGTTGCCGCGCCAGCCAGTCCAGTTCGTCCGACTGGTTGTGCAGCAGCACGCCCTCGCCGGTCTGCTCGAACAGGCCGATGGTGTCGATGAAGGCGCGGCGCGCGCTCTGCACGTCGGTCTTCAGCAAGACCTTGGCGGCGAACTGGCGCGGCACCGTCGCCACCGCCAGCCGCAGGTGTTCCAGCGCGTCGAAGCCCGTCGGGCGCCTCGCCAGGCCGCGCGCCGCGACACCCGCAGCACGCGGTCCAGCCGGAAGGTGCGCATCGCCCGCCGCAGATAACAATGGCCGACCGCGTACCAATAGCCGCCGTAATAGGCCAGGCCGTAGGTATCGACATCGCGCTCGCTGTCGACGCCGCCGGAGCGATAGTGCAGATGCACGCGGCGGCCCTCCTTGGCCGCCAGGCTGAGCGCGCTCAGCGCGGCGTTGCCGGACGACGCCGCCTCATCGCGATCGCGCCAGGACGGCGCGCTCAGATCCAGCCGCACCGTCTCATCGATGGCGCCGATGCGCCGCCGCAAGCCGTCCGGCATGATGCGCTCCAGCTTGGCCTGGGCGCTGGCCACCGCCGGCGCCGCCTCCGCCAAGCCCAGCCCGCGCGCCGCGAGCAGGCCCAGCGACAAGGCCAGCGCCTCGTCGTCGGTGAACATCATCGGCGGCAGCTTGAAGCCGGGCATCAACGCATAGCCGCCGTGGCGGCCGCGCTCGGTCGTGATCGGAATGCCGATCTGTTCCAGCATCACGATATAGCGGCGCAGCGTGCGGCCGTCGACGTCGAGTCGCCTGGCCATGTCGGCGCCGCTCATGCGGCCGTGCGTTTGCAACAGCTCCAGCACGGCCAAAACCCGGGTGGTGGGATGGTACATGCGGTAAAGATAGCACTTAATCAGGGCCGAATCCGCCCTATTTACTCCTTACCATGAACATTTTAAGGAGAACGACATGACCCAGACCGCCAATCTGTGGCTGTATTTCATCGTGGTGTTCGGCGTCATCGCGCTGCCGGGGCTGGACATGGCCTTCGTCATGGGCAGTTCGATGCTGGGCGGGAGGCGCTCCGGCATGGCGGCGGTGGCCGGCATCATCGCCGGCGGCTTCTGTCATTTGTGCATGGGCGCGCTCGGCGTCGCGGTGGTGCTGCAATACTGGCCGCCACTGTTCAAGCTGATGCTGCTTGGAGGCGCCGTCTATATCGCGTGGATGGGCTACGGCCTGCTGCGCAGCGACAGCATCTTCCACCCGGCGCCGGGCGCGGAAGCGATGTCCGACGCCGTCATCTTCCGCCGCGCGCTGACCACCAGCCTGCTCAACCCGAAAGCCTACATCTTCATGCTGGCGATCTTCCCGCAATTCCTGCGGCCGGGCCAGGGGCCGCTGTGGGTGCAGTCCGGCGTGCTGGGCGGCATCACCGCGCTGACCCAACTGGGCGTCTACGGCGCGCTGGCCTATGCCGCCAGTGGCGCCAGCGGCTGGTTCGCGACGCATCCGGCGGCGGCCACCGTCGCGGCCCGGATCATGGGCCTGTTGCTGATCGCCACCGCCATCCTCAGCGCCTGCCAGCTATAAAAGCAAAAAGGGCTGGAACCCGTTCAGGTTCCAGCCCTCTCAAACATCCAGCCCTACCAGAGGCCATGCTTGTTATTACAACCGCAGCAACTATGGCGCATTATACATTATTTCCATCGAAAAAGTGCGGTGTTGCGAAAAAGGAGGATTGATGGGGCCAGCGTGGCCAGCCCCCAGCCCGGCTATTGCCGTAGTTTTCTAAGAACATAGGAAGCAATCAGTCCAAATGGCCAGCAGACGAAAAGAGTTTTTTCCCAACTCTTCCATTTATTGAAAATTTCATAACCATAGGAGATTCCGGTTTTTCCGCAATAATAACCGTCGGCGCATAGTTTGTACGGAGCATCTGGGTACAGTAACAGTCCATAAATAAAAACGCCTAAGCACACGCAAATCACAGCGAAAAGTACTGCTTGCAACTTGATGTGCCGACCCACAAAAATTCGGCTCTGTATGCTCATCACTTTTAAGCTCCTCGGCTTGTGCATCATGTCCGTTCGACAGCGCTCAGGATAGCAGCTTGCTCCATCTTTAAGATTCACGAATTCTCACATGAGCTTGCCTAGCTGCCGCTCCAGCAGCTCGGCCAGTTCCGCGTTCATGCGCTGCTGGCTGAAGCCTTGGTGGCGCGCCGCGAAGGCGCGCGCAGCCTGGCGGTAACGGTCATCGTCCAGCACCTGCCGCACCAAGCCGCGCCAGTCGGATGTTGGCGTCATCGCCGCGGCGTTTTGGCCCGCGCCGGACAGTGCGACCCGACTCGCTGTCATGGATTGTTCGGTATGCGACGGCAGCATCAGCAAGGGCACGCCGGCCAGCAGCGATTGCGCCAGCGCGCCCTCGCCGGCGTGGCTGACGCACAGATCCACTTCGGCCAACGCTCGCGACATCGCCACCGGCCCGGGGGCGTAGTGCAGCAGCGGACTGACGACCGGCGGCGCCGCGCCGCCCGCCACTTCCGGCATGTAGACCAGCGTATGGCAGCCCTCCTCCACCAGCGCCCTCAGCACCGCCGCGTGCGACGGATGCGCGGCTTTCAGATACGCGAACACTTTGCGCTCGGCGTCCGCGGGCCATTGCGGCACAGCGCCGCCTACATCCGGCAGGAAGTTCGGGCCGAACCAGTGTGCGGCGTCGGCCTCCGGGCGGGCGTAATGATCCAGCTCCGGCCAGGTGCACAGCAAAAGCAGGTCGCCCAGCAGCAGATCCACCGCATGCTCGAAAGGCCGTTCGCCCAGCAGCGCGTTGGCGGTCCGCAGCACCCGCGCTTCCGACGCCGCCAACCGCGCGGCCGGCGCCTGCTGGTGCAACGGCGGCAAGGGCCGTCCCGGCGGCGGACTGTAAAAGCCATTTCCCACCGACGCGCTGCGCAGACCCATGCCGCGCGCCGCCAGGATCGCGGTGGGCGCGAAATCGGCGACGATCAAATCCGGCCGCAGCAACTCGAACATCGAACGCCATCCCGCCACCGTGCCGCGCAACGACGACGGTTCCAGATAGCCGCAATTGAGCAGTATCTCGGCCAGGCTGCCCGGCGGCGACGGCAAGCCCACCGCCTGATGCAGCCACACCGGCGCCTGCAGCTTGGGCACGTCCAGGTCGGCCAGCAGCGCGTGCGACCGCATCAAGTCGCGCAGGCTCATACTGACTTGATGGCCGCGCGCCAGCAGCGCCTGCGCCAGCATTTTCAAGCGCCCCGCGTGACCGAGGCCGCCGCCCAATTCCCAGCATAGATGGAGGTGCGCCATGCTAGCCCTCCACGATCAGCAGTTCGATTTCCGCCAGCAGCTGCGGCATGGTGTCCACCACCCTGTACGCGCCGGGAAAGTCGTGGCTGCGTGTGAGCGCGTTGCGCAGGATGATGCAGCGGATGCCCGCCGCCGTCGCCGCCTGCAGGCCGCGCGGCGAATCCTCCACCACCAGCGCGTCGGCGGCGCGCACGCCCAGCCGCTCAAGCCCGAGCAGATAAGGCTCAGGCGACGGCTTGCTGTGCGTGTAGGCTTCATGCGTCAGCACGAATTCGAAATGGCGCACCAAGTCCAGGCGCTGATGAATGATCTCGAAGTGGTCGCGGTTGGAGCTGGTCACCACGCCCATGCGCAGCCGGGGCGACAGGCTGGCCAGCACCTCGGCCACGCCGTCGATGGCGGGGATATGCTCGGACGCGAGCCGCGCCGCGTAGCGGACGTTGCGCCCGGCGCGCTGCTGGTCGATCTGCGCCTCGGTCAGCGCCGGCTGCAGCAAATGCCACGCGCCGCAGTTATCGGCCAGGTACCAGTCGAAGAAGTGCCGCTCGCTCAGCTCCAGTCCCAATGGCCGGAACAGATCCCGGTTCGCTTCGTAGAACAGCTGTTCGGTATCGACCAACACGCCGTCGTTATCCCACAAAATCCCTTGCAGCATAATCCGCATCCCATGTAAAGAACCGCGGGCCGCCGACTGTGGCGTCGCCGCAGCGGGCATTGTACCTGCTGGCCTTGCACCTCAGGGTATGTAATACTCCGCTGGACATCCACAAGACTCCAACACATGGCCGTTTTTGCACTGCTACCCCGCAGCCTCCGATTCCGCATGGCCGGCGTGGTGGTCATGCTGGTGCTGATCGCGACCATGGTCGTCACCTGGGTGGCGCTGGTGCTGGCCGAACGCGATATGAAAGGCATCATCGGCAACCAGCAATTCGCCTTGTTGTCCGCCGCCGCCGCGCAGCTGGACGCGCAGATCTCCGCCAAAAAGCTGCTGCTGGCCAGCCTGGCCGACACCGTGCCCGCCGATGCGGGTCTCGATGCCGCGCACATGAAGGCCTTCGCCGACCGGCATCCGGTGGTGCGCAAGGAGTTCGTCAATCTGCATATCTATAACCGGCGCGGCGTGCTGTTCAACACCTCCGGCGACCATGCGGCGCCGCTGGAGATCAATGAGCGCATCCGCGCCTACCTGGATCGCGCGCTGGCCGCCGGCAAGCCCGTCGTATCGCCGCCGTTCAAGAGCATGTTGACCGGACTGCCGGCGATCACCATCCTGCAACCGGTGCTGGACGCGAACGGCCGCGCCACGATGCTGCTGGGCGGTAGCATCGACCTGACCAATTCCGCGTTCCTGGAGCAGATCGCGGCGCAAAAACCGGGCAAGACCGGCTTCACCTTCATCATGACCACGCGCGGGATACTGGTGCTGCATCCGAATCCCAAGCGCCTGCTGCAGCACATCAACGCCCGCCCCGGCTACAACCGTGCCACCGAAATGGCGCTCCAGGGTTTCGAGGGCTGGACCGAAGCCGTCAACAAGGAAGGCAGCGAAGGCATCTACTCATACAAGCGCCTGACCAGCATCGACTGGATCATCGGCGCGCGCTTCCCCGTCGACGAGGCGTTCGCGCCGATGATCGTCTTGCGCCGCCACGCGATCCTGGCGTCGGCCGCCTTCGCCGCCGTGGCCGGGCTGCTGGCGTGGATCGCGATCCAGGTGCTGCTCAAGCCTCTCGGCCGGCTGCGCCGCAACATCAGCGACATCCGCAACGGCGCCGCCGACATCGGCGTGCTGCAGCGCCGCCGCCGCGACGAGATCGGTGAACTGGGCGTCGCCTTCCATGAGCTGATGGCCGAACGCGAGTCAGCGCAGGACGCCATCCGCGCCAACGAAGCCTTGGTAGCGGCCAGCGGGAAGCGCCTCAAGCTGCTGACCGACAACCTGCCGGTGCTGATTTCATATCTGGACCATGAGCGCAAATTCCAGTTCCTGAACGCGACCTTCCAGCACTGGTTCGGCCGCGATCCGGCGATGCTGCTGGGCCGCCACCTGAAGGACGGCATCGGTCACGACAACTACCACACCGCCGAACCGCACCTGGACAAGGCCTATCGCGGCCAGATCGCCACCTATGAATTGAAAACGCCGATCGACGGCAGCCTGCACACGCTGGAAACCACCTTCGTCCCCGAGCTGGCGCAGGACGGCCGCGTGGTCGGCATCTATTCGCTGACGCACGACACCACGCGCCTGAAGGAAATCGAGGAACGCCTGACGCAGCTGGCGCGCATCGATACGCTGACCGGCATCGCCAACCGGCTGATGTTCGAGGAGATGCTGCAACTGGCCATCGTGCGCGCGCAGCGCAACCGCAAGCCGCTGGCGCTGGCCTATCTGGACATCGACCGCTTCAAGGAAATCAACGACACGCTGGGCCACGGCGCCGGCGACGCGGTGCTCAAGGAGTTCGCCTCGCGGCTGGTGGCCGCCGTGCGCGCGATGGACACCGTGGCGCGGTTGGCCGGCGATGAGTTCATCATCATCTTCGAGCAGGTGGCGAATGTCGACGAAGCCGCGCGGATGGCGGTCAAGATCGTCGAAGCGATGCGGGTGCCGTTCGCGGTGGCGGGATCGCCGAGGCGGATCACCACCAGCATCGGCCTGGCGCTGTACGACGGCGGCCAGGAATCCATGCAGGAGCTGGTGGCGCGCGCCGACGGCGCGCTCTACGCGGCCAAGCGCAATGGCCGCGATGGATATGCGATCGCCGACTAAGCTGAATTAAGCCGGCACGCCGCTGATCAGAGGATTCGGCAACGGCTCGGCGACCTTGTGCAGCAGGTTGCGGTCGGTGTGGTGAAACGGCACATCTTCCTGTCCACGAATCAGCATCACCGTATCTTCTTCATAGCCCCAGGTGCCGTCGTCGTTGATGGTGACCTTGATGCGGTACTCCACCGTCTTGAAGCCGTACTCCAGGAACGGGTTGGAACGGATGCCGTAGGTATCGGACTCCAGCCGCGCCACCAGTTCGAACTGCTTCGCGTCCGCCGCCACCACCGCCGACGCCATCGCGATCTGGCCGCGCGGGATGCCCAGCGTCTGGATCACGGTGTTGGTCGCCGGCTCCCACAGCCAGTAGCCGACCTGCTCGTGATAGGTCTTCACGTTGTCCGGCTTGTTGACGATGATCAGGTAGCGCAGGCCGTAGAACAGCTGCGGGCCGTTGGTCACCGGATCGATCGGGTGCAGCTCGATGCGTTCGACGTAGGCCTGCTTGCGCGGGCCGTCGGCCTTCGGCTTGACGTCGAGGCCACGTTCACCCTTCCAGATGCCCGCCATCGGCGCCAGCGGCCCGAGGTTGTTGAGGGTGTTGACGTCGGCCGATGGTTCGGTATAAATATCGCTGGAAAACTCGCTCATGCAAAATCCTGTGTTGATGGTCTGCCGCTATTGTAAGGTGATCTCTATGCGGTTGTGGCCTCCCGCATGGGTGTAAACGACGGCGCCACCCAGCTGGCGTATCAGCAGCAGGCCGATGCCGCCCACCGCCAGTTGCTCCGCCGGCAGCGTCGGATCGGGCGCCGCCGGGCCTTCGGTCAATGGATTGAAGGGTGGCGCGGCGTCCTCGTAGCACAACACACGCCCGCGCACGCCGACCCACACCGGCTGCGCGCTGTCGCCGCCGTAGCCGTGCAGGATGCTGTTGCGCAGCAGCTCCTCCAGGATCAATTCGGCGCGCGCCACCATGCCGGGCGCGAGGCCGGCCTGTTGCAGCGCCATGGCGGCGAAGGCCATCGCGCCGGGGATCGCGTCCAGCCGCGCCGGAAACTGCAGCGGCGGTGCATTATCTGTTTCTTTTTTGTCCATTCGCGCATATTATCGGATTGCTTATCCGGGGAGAAGAATAATGACGCACACACGCGCATTGAATACGACACTAAATACGACACTAATGATGCTGGCCATCTTTGCGGCCAGCGCCAATTTAGCCACCGCCGCCGAAGCGCCGGCCGGCATGATCAAAACCAGCAAAGGCAACGCCAGCATCGAACGCGATGGCAAGAAGAGTCCCGTGCAGCCGGGCGCCACGCTGATGGCCAGCGACCGCGTGGTCACCGGCGCCGACGGCAGCGTGGGCATCACGCTGCGCGACGAAACGCTGCTGGCCGTTGGCCCGAACAGCAATGTCTGGCTGGAGAAGTACGCCTTCGATCCGACCTCGCACGAGGGCGTGTTGAACGCGACCGTCAAGCGCGGCACGCTCGGCGTCATCTCCGGCAAGCTGTCCAAGCAGTCGCCGGGCGCGGTGCAGTTCCGCACCCCGACCTCGATTCTCGGCGTGCGCGGCACCGAATTCGTCATCGACGTCAAGGACGGGGAATAATATGGTCGCATTGTTGTGGGTCGCATGCCTGATCGCCGCCATCGCGCAGGCGCAGCGCGGCCCGTCCGAACAAATCACGCTTCTGCCCAGCCAGGACGGCAAGGCCAGCGCGGTGATCATCACCACCGCCGGCGCGGACACGGTGCTGGATAAACCGTATCAAACCGCCGCCATCGACGGCAAGCGCGCCACCACCAGCACCGAAGACGGCGCCGAGATCAAGCGCCGCTACGGCCAGTTGCTGGAGGCGCTGCCGCAGCGGGCCGCCGTGTTCACGCTGTACTTCATCACCGACACCGACAACCTGGCGCCGGAATCGGCCGCGCGCCTGCCGGAGATCAAGGCGCAGCTGGCTTCCCGTTCGGCGCCGGAAGTCATCGTCATCGGCCACACCGACACCGTCGCCAAGCGCGAATACAACGACGCCCTATCGCTGCGCCGCGCCGACACCGTCAAGCGCATGCTGATTGAAACCGGCATCGCCGAAGATCAAATCACGATCCAGGCGCGCGGCGAGCGCGAGCCGCTGGTGCCGACCGCCGACGGCGTCGACGAACCGCGCAACCGGCGCGTCGAGATCAGGGTCCGCTAAAGGGAACTACGCGGGGCCATTCCAGCGCAGCACCAGCAGCGTCAAGTCGTCCGACGCCTCCGCCGCGCCGACGTGCAAGCGCACATCGTCGCGCACCGCCTGCACGATGGCGGCCGGCTCGCCGCCGCTGCCGCTGCCCGCGCTGACCAGCAAGCGGTCCAGCCGCGCATTGCCGTACAAGTCCCCCGCCTCGTCCATCGCCTCGCCGATGCCGTCGGTCGTCAGGCACAGGCACTCGCCGGGCAGCAGCTGATAGTGCTGGACCGGATATTCAAAATCGTCCATCACGCACAACGGCGGGCCGCCCGCCGGCAGCAGCACCCGCACGGCGCCATCGGCGGCGATCAGCCGCGGCGCGTCGTGGCCGGCGTTGCACAGCACCACCTCGCCACTGGCCGCATCCAGGATGCCGGCCACGCTGGTCACGAACAGCATCTCCGGATTCTCGCGCACCAGTTCCTGGTTGATCACGTACATGATGGCCGCCATGTCGGCGTCGCCGCGCAGCGCGATACTCTTGGACAGCGCCTTCGCCACCACCATGAACAAGCTGGCCGGCAGGCCTTTTCCGGAAACGTCGCCGACCATGAAGAACACGCGGTCCGTGTCCAGCATGAAGAAGTCGTACAGATCGCCGCCGACCTGCTTGGCCGGCTCCAGCAAGGCGCCCATCGAAAAACGCCGCTCGCCGGGGAACGCGGTGGCGGCGTGCGGCAGCGTCGCCATCTGGATGCGCCGCGCCGCGTCCAATTCGCCGGCCGTCTTGGCGGCCGACTCGCGCGCCGTCTGCAACGCGAGTTCGCTGAGTTTGCGATCACGCACCGCCACCACCAGCATGCTGGTCAGCAGGCTGAGACACACCGCCGCATAGCCGATGGTCACGCCGGCCGCGTCGAACAGCAGGCCGCCGCGCGCGAACAGCAAGGCGCCGGCGACGAACAACGCCGCGCCGGTCGCCACGACCAGCGGCACGCCCGCGCGCAAGCGCAGCCCTGGCAGCAACCACGCCGTCAGCAAACTGATAGCCAGGAAGACCCCCACTTCGGCCCAGCGCATCCACGTCGGCCGTTGCAGGAAGGCGCCGTCGAAGAAGCTTTCGATCATCTGCGCATGCGTGTCCACGCCGGGCAGCAAGTCGCCGCGCGCGTTGGTTTTGTAGTCGCTCAATCCCAGGCCGGTCAGCGCGACGATGACGATCTTGTTTTCCAGCGCGGCGGGATCAAGACGGTTCCGCATCACATCCAGCGCCGAGACGTAACGGTCCATCGCCGGCGCCGAGAAATTGACCCATACCGCGCCATCGGGCAGCGTCGGCACGCGCAGGTCGCCGACCGAGACGCTATGCACGCCACCGGCGCCGGCGTCGATCTCCAACGCGGCCGCGCCGGTCGCCACGCGCAGCAGCTCCATCGACAGCGACGGCGCCAGCGTATCGCCGATGGCGCCGACCAGCGGCGCGCGCCGCACGATGCCCTTTTCCAGATTGGCCGACAGCAGCCCCTGTCCGCGCGCGGCGGCCTGCAACTCCGGTAGGCTGGACATCGCCTGCGGAAAACGCATCACCGGCAGCGATGCCGACGTATGTCCGCCGTCGCCGTGCAGGCGCACCGGCCACACCCGCAAGGCGTCGCTGGTTCCCGGCGTGGCATGCTCGAAGCCGGCCACGCCCAGCACCATCGGCGCGGCGCGCATCCGCGCCGCCAGCAAGGTGTCGTATGGGGTTAGTCGCGACAGCTCGTCGCGCACCGCGCCGGGCGGCATGCGCGCGGCCAGCGCCTCGGGCGAGGTGTTGTCCGGCTCCGGCATCAGGATATCGAGGCCGATCGCCAACGGCCGCTGCGCCGCGATGCGGTCGATCAGCTCCGTCAGGCGGGTGCGCGGCCATGGCCACTGGCCGTATTCCTTCAGCGCCGCCTCGTCGATGGCGATGATGTGCACCGGTCCGGATAGACGCTGGCGCGGCAGATGTACCTGATAGGCGTCGAACAGCGCAAGGCGCGCCGCCGGTAGCGGGCCATCGGCGCCGGGCCACAAGCCCAACGCCAGCGCCAGCACGGCCGCCAGCAGCAGCGCGAGCGGCCTGCCCTGGCCGGCGCGCACGCCGCCACGCACGGCGATAAAGAGACGGCGCAACATGCTGGCGCGGTCCGCGCTTATAGCGACAGCTCCATGCCGTCGTAGGCCGAGACGATTTCCAGCGGCGCCTCGCCGGTGATCTCGGCGTAGCGCCGCGTCTCGGCCAGCACGCGCGCGATCTGCGCGTCGTCGTAGATCGGCTCATGATGGAACAGGCAAAGCTTGTGCGCCCCGGCCAGCTGGCACAGCTCCACGCCGACCACGTTGCTCGAATGGCCCCAGTCGGCCTTGACCGAAATCGAATCGGCCAGCGAATACATGGCGTCGAAGATCACCAGGTCCGCGTCGCGGAAGAAGTCGACGAAGGCCACGCGCTCGGCGGCGTTATCCAGCTTGTGCTCCGAGTCGGTGCTGTAGATCAGGACCTTGCCGCAGTGCTCCAGCCGATAGCCGTAGGAGTCGCCGGCGTGCAGCTGCAGCTTGGCGGTCACGGTCATGTCGTGCAGTTGCAGCGGCACGCCCGGCTCCATCTGCACGAACTCGATGGTCGCCCCCAATTGGTCGAAGCCGACCGGGAAGCTGATCGGCTCCTGCTGGCGGCGGAACGCCTTTTCCAGCTCCTGGTGACAACCGTAGATGATGATGCGGTTGCCCGGTATGTAAGCCGGCGTAAAGAACGGGAAGCCCATGATGTGGTCCCAGTGCAGATGGGACATGAACACATGGTAGGTCTGCGGATTGGCCGGCCCATAACGCGCCAGCTTGGCGCCGGCAAGCGCGCGCACGCCCGACCCCAGGTCGAGGATGATGTGCTCCTTGGTCGCCGCCGGATCCCACGCCTCCACCTCGACGCAGCTGGAATTGCCGCCGTAGGTGCCGCTGACCTCGAAGCCCAGGTCGTCGTCGATGTACGACGCCACTTTTTCCGGCGTATCGAGGTCGCGGCCGATGGCCCCTTCCAGCGCCGTCACCAGCTTGGCGCGGATCTGCTTGTGGTTCAACGCCACCGGCAGCGAGCCGCGCGCGCCCCAGATGCGCGCCTTCATGCCGCGCCGCCGACCGCCGCCAGCGCCGCCGCGCGGTCCGGGAAGATCTCGAACAGCATGTCGAAGCGGCTGATGGTGAACACCTCCAGCACCAGCGGCTGCAGGGCCGCCAGCACCATGCGCCCGCCCTGCGGCTTGACCTGCTTGATCGCCACCATCAGCGCGCGCAGGCCGATGCTGCTGATGTAATCGACGCCGCTAAAGTCCAGCACCAGCGGCGCGCCGTCCTTGGTGCAGGCGGCGAGATGCGGATCGAGCGCCAGTTTAAAAGCGTCGGCGTGGGTGTGGTCGATGCGGCCTGCGGGGCTGAGCACCGTGGTGCGGCCCTCTTGTATCGGCTTGAGTTCCATATGGGTACCTTGGCAAATGATTACAACTTATTTTGCATTATCACATCTTTTTATGCTTTTAACACCATCGGTTTGCTTGGGCATCCATGCTATTCTTCGGCCTCAGTGGATAGGGAGGAAACGCGCATGCCGTCACTCGAACAATATTTCAAGCTCAAAGAGCACGGCAGCAACGTCCGCACCGAAGTGGTGGCCGGCGTCACCACCTTCCTGACGATGGCCTACATCATCTTCGTCAATCCCTCGATCCTCGGCGACGCCGGCGTGCCCAAGGACGCCGTGTTCGTCGCCACCTGCCTGGCCGCCGCGCTGGGCACCATGATCATGGGCCTGTACGCCAACTACCCGATCGGCATGGCGCCGGGCATGGGCCTGAACGCCTACTTCGCCTACGCGGTGGTGCTGGGCATGGGCGTGCCGTGGCAATCGGCGCTCGGCGCGGTGTTCATCTCGGGGTGCTTGTTCATTCTCGTCAGCCTGTTCAAGGTGCGCGAATATATCGTCAACGGGATTCCGCATTCGCTGCGGGTCGCCATCACGGTCGGCCTGGGATTGTTCCTGGCGCTGATCGCCATGAAGAGCGCCGGCCTGGTGGTCGCCAATCCGGATACGCTGGTACGCGTAGGCGACGTGCACAATCCGCACACCATCATGGCCATCTTCGGCTTCCTGCTGATCGTCACGCTGGACCGGCTCAAGGTGCCCGGCGCGCTGCTGATCGGGATCGTCGCGGTGACGGTGCTGAGCTTTTTCTTCGGCGGGAACACCTTCCACGGCTTCATGTCGTTGCCGCCGTCGATCTCGCCGACGCTGTTTCACTTCGATTTGAACGGCGCGCTGTCGCTCGGCCTGTTCAACGTGGTGCTGGTGTTCTTCCTGGTGGAGCTGTTCGACGCCACCGGCACGCTGATGGGCGTGGCCAGCCGCGCCGGGCTGCTGGTCAACGGCAAGATGGAACGCCTGAACAAGGCGCTGCTGGCCGACAGCTGCGCCATCGTCGCCGGTTCGGCGCTGGGCACGTCCAGCACCACCGCCTATCTGGAAAGCGCGGCCGGGGTGCAGGCGGGCGGCCGCACCGGCCTGACCGCCGTGGTGATCGCGCTGCTGTTCCTGGCCGCGCTGTTCTTCGCCCCGATCGCCGGCGTGGTGCCGGCCTACGCGACCGCGCCGGCGCTGCTGTTCGTCGCCTGCTTAATGCTGCGCGACCTGGTCGACGTCGACTGGTCCGACACCACGGAAAGCGTGCCCGCCGCGATCACCGCGCTGGTGATTCCGTTCACCTACTCGATCGCGCACGGCATCGCCTTCGGCTTCATCACCTACGCCGGCCTGAAGCTGCTCACCGGCCAGGCGCGTCAGGTCAAGCCGGTGGTGTGGGTGATCGCCATCGTCTTTTTGATCAAGTACGCCTACGTCGCCGGTTGAGCGTTGCGGGGCCGGCGTCTCGCGGATCGCCAATATCCCGACCACGTTGTGCAGCCGCATGCGGCACAGTGTCAGCGGATCCTCCTCCGGCGCCGCCAGCCGCAGCTGCACGTCCAGGCCGTTGATGCGCATGCCGACCAATTCAATTCCCAATCGCCTAATGGTGGCCAACGCCACCTCCAGCGTGCCGATCGGGTCGTGGGGTTCGATGCAGAAGCGTAGGGTTTTTTGTGTGGTGTTCATGCAACCAGAATAGCCATAAAGCCGAAAAATAGGCTTCCTTAATTTGCTTCATTTTCAGCCGAATGAAGGATAGCGTCCCGCATAATATAGAATATGAAGAATATTCATCTTACAAGGACTGAGCACGTGGAAATCGACGAAATCGACCGCCGCATCCTGCGCGAATTGCGCGCCGACGGGCGTCTGAGCAACACCAAGCTGGCCGAGAAAGTCGGCCTGTCCACCACCCCGTGCTGGAACCGCGTGAGGGCGCTGGAGGAAGGCGGCATGATCGAGGGCTACACCGCCCTGCTCAGCCAGCAGGCGCTGGGCTACCCGGACACCGTCATCATCGAGGTCACGCTGGACCGCCACGACGACGACATCTTCGAGAAATTCGGCCAGGCGCTGGCCGAGCTGCCGGAGGTGATGGAAGCCTACCTGCTGACCGGCGAATACGATTACCTGATCAAGGTGGCGGTGGCGGGCACGGCTGGCTACGAGCAGTTCCTGCGGCGCAAACTATATAAACTGCCCGGCCTGCGCCACAGCCGCTCGACCTTCGTGCTGCGCTGCCTGAAGCGCGCCCATTCGGTCGAACCTTGAGTATGTGCGCCTGCGTACAGATGGAAGCGTAGAAACACCCCATGCTCAGCATCATCAACACATGGGAGATGAAAATGAACAATACAATCAAGATCGCCGTAGCAGCCGCCGCGCTGGGCCTGACCTCGCAAGCGTTTGCACAAATCACGTTTTACGAAGGCGACGGCTGGCGCGGCCGCGCCTTCACCGCCAAGCAGCAGGTGCGCGACTTTTCGCGCAACGGTTTCAACGACCGCGCCTCGTCGGTGGTGGTCGACCGTGGCCAATGGGAAGTCTGCGAAGACGCCAACTTCCGCGGCCATTGCACCGTGCTGCGCAAAGGCAGCTACGAAACCCTGCAAGGCATGGGACTGAACAACCGCGTTTCGTCGGTGCGCCCGGTAAAGATGCGCGACCGCTACGACAACGAAGCGCCGCCTCCGCTGGCCCAGCCCTCCTACGATTATCGCCGCCGTCCGTCCGAGCGCATCATCCAGGTGCCGGTCAGCTCGGTGCGCGCCGTGGTCGGCACGCCTGAGCAACGCTGCTGGGTCGAGCGTCAACAAGTCAACGAGCCATCGCGCGGCACCAGCGCCGGCGGCGTGATCGCCGGCGCGCTGATCGGCGGCATCCTGGGTCACCAGGTCGGCGGCGGCTCGGGTCGCGACATCGCCACGGCCGGCGGCGCGGTCGCCGGCGCGGTGGTGGGCAACAATGTCGCCAACCGAAACAACAACGACAACAACTATTCCCAGGACGTGCGTCGTTGCGAAAACGTCAGCAATCCTAAGCCGGAATACTGGGACGTGACCTATAACTACCAGGGTCGCGAACATCGCGTACAGATGAACACGCCGCCCGGCTCGACCGTCGCGGTCAGCAGCAAGACCGGCGAACCGCGCCTGTAATCCGGCGCGCGCTTGCGGCGGCCTGTCCGCTGCTGTAGAATTAATGAGAATCGTTCTTATTCTCATACAATGACAGCCGCCGCAACGCATCCCCACTTCACAGCGCTTTACAGCGATCACCACTTCTGGCTGCAACGCTGGTTGAGCGTGAAGCTGGGCAACGCCAGCGATGCCGCCGACCTGGCGCAAGACACTTTCACCCGCATCCTCGGCCGCAACGACCTGGCCGCGCTGAACGAGCCGCGCGCCTACCTGACCACCGTCGCCAAGGGCGTGCTGATCAACTGGTATCAGCGCCAAGCGCTGGAGCGCGCCTATCTGGAAGCGCTGGCCACCCTGCCCGAACCGACCGCGATCTCGCCCGAACAACGCCTGCTGATCCTCGAAACGCTGCACGAAATCGACGCCATGCTCGACGCGCTGCCGCCCAAGGTCAAGCAAGCCTTCCTGCTGGCGCAGCTGGACGGCATGGCTTACGCCGACATCGCGCAGCATCTGCGGCTGTCCGTCATCACCATCAAACGCTATATGAAGCAAGCCTTCCTGCAATGCCTGCTGGCGATGGACGACGCGGCGTGACCACGGCCGTCTCGCCGAAAGCGCTGGAACAGGCGGCCGAATGGCTGGTGCGCCTGCAGGAGGGCGCCACCAACGCCGACCGCGCCGCCTGCGAGCATTGGCGCGACAGCGATCCACAGCACGCGCTGGCCTGGGCGCGCGCCGAAAAACTGCTGGGGAAACTCGGGGAGCTGCCGCCGGAGCTGGCGATGCCGGTGCTGACGCGCGCGCCCTCGGCCACGCGCCGCGCCGCCGTCATGCGCATCGCCGCGCTGCTGACGACCGTGCCGGCCGGATGGGCGGGTTGGCGCTATGCGCAAGCGCAGCCCTGGTCGGCGGACATCCACACCGCCGCCGGCGAGCGCCGCGTCATCAAACTGGCCGACGGCACCGGCGTCACGCTCAACACCGCCAGCGCCATCGACGTGCGTTTCAGCGCCGCCGAACGCCTGATCGTGCTGCGCAACGGCGAAGCGCTGATCGACAGCGGCCACGATGGCGCCGGCCGGCCGCTGCGCGTCGCCACCGCAGAAGGCGTGATTGAGCCGCTGGGCACCCGCTTCAACGTGCGCCGGCGCGATTGCAGCACCGAGCTGGCCGTGATCGAAGGCGCGGTGCGCGTCACGCCGGCCGGCGCGGCGGGCGAGCCGGTGGTGGTCACCGCCGGCAACCAGACCCGCTTCAACAAGACCCATATCGCGCCGCAGCGCGGCCTCGATCCCTCGCTCACCGCGTGGACCATGGGCATGCTGCTGGCCGACCAGATGCGGCTCGACGAACTGGTGGCCGAGCTGTCGCGCTACCGCGGCGGCGTGGTGCGCGTCGATCCGGCGGTGGCCGGGCTGCGCGTCTCCGGCGCCTTCCCTATCGCCGATACCGAACGCACGCTGGATATGCTGGTGTCCACCTATCCAGTCAACGCCCTGTCGCGGCTGCGCGGCTACTGGATCACGCTCACGCCCCGCTCCTGAAAATATTTTCGCGCGCGCCTGATACTTTTTTCCGCTTTGGCTGGCAAGCAGGTTGAAACCCTCATACGCCACCTAAAAGGAAGTAGCCGCACATGTCGACCACCCGCCTGTCCCCGTCCGAGCGCCGCCTGCCGCGCGCCGTCCGCATCGCCCTGTTCAGCATGACGCTGGCCGCCGGCCTGCCCGTCGCCGCCCTCGCCGCCGAGGCCACCAGCGCCGCTGCGCAGTCGTATCAGCTGCCGGCCGGTCCGCTGGGCCGCACCCTGTCCGGCGTGGCGGTTGGCGGCGGCTTGTCGCTGTCGTTCGATCCGGCGTTGACGACCGGCCTGACCAGCCCCGCGCTGAGCGGCAGCCACACGCCGCGCGCCGCGCTGGAACGCCTGCTGGCCGGCAGCGGCCTGGCGCTGGTCACCCGCACCGACGGCACGCTGACGCTGCAAAAGCAGGCCGCCGCTCCCGCATCGGCGCCCGCCGCGCCGCCGGTCGCTGCCACGCTGGCCCAGGTCGAGGTACACGGCGCCAACGAAGGCGCACCGGGCAAGACCCGTAGCAGTGGCGCCACCGGCCTTGAGCTGTCGATCCGCGAAACGCCGCAGGCGGTCAGCGTGATGTCGCGCCAGCGCATCGAAGACCAGCGCCTGGAGACGCTGCAGGACGTGATCGCGCAGACCACCGGCATCACGCTGGACCACTCGTCCTCCAGCCGCGAGACGGACCAGATGTTCTCGCGCGGCTTCGCGGTCGACACCTATCTGTTCGACGGCATCCCGACCACCAAGCTGGTGGAGCCGGCCGGCTTCGACGCCAACATCTACGAGCGCATTGAAGTGGTGCGCGGCGCGGCGGGCCTGATGGGTGGCACCGGCAGCCCGGCGGCGGCCATCAACCTGGTGCGCAAGCGCCCGACGCGCGAAGTGCAGGCGCAATTCGAAGTGCAGGCCGGCTCCTGGGACCGATACCGCGCGCAGGCCGACGTGTCGGCGCCGCTGACCGACGACAAGCATGTGCGCGGCCGCGTGGTGGTGGCGCAGCAGGACAGCCACTCCTTCGTCGACCGCTTCAAGCAGGATAAGGATCTGTTCTACGGCATCGTCGAAGCGGATCTCGGCGCCTCGACCCTGCTGAGCGCGGGCCTGAGCTATCAGAACGAACGGCTCGACGACGCCAGCCGCGTCTTCGCCAGCTTCTACAGCGACGGCAGCAAAACCGACTTCCCGCGCTCGACCAACAGCGCGTCAAGTTCCTCGTACTACATCCGCAAACAGAGCCTGGCCTTCGCCACGCTGGAACACTTCTTTGCCAACGAGTGGAGCGCCAAGGTGGCGGTCAACTACGCGGCCAACCAATACGACGCGGTGCAAGGCTACGCGCTGCGCGGCACGCTGGACAAGCAGACCGGCGCCGGCCTGGAACTGTGGCAGACCAAATGGGACAGCAAGCCGGAACAGCTGTCCATCGACGCCTACGCCAGCGGCCCGTTCACGGCCTTCGGCCGCAAGCACGAACTGGTGGTCGGCCTGAGCGCGTCGGACATGAAGAACACCGGTCCAAGCTACCCGGCCTGGGTGCTGCCCGGCTACGACAACGTGGTGCCGAACTTCTTCACCTGGAACGGCAATTCGCCGACGCCGAATTATGTCGGCACCATCAACGGCGCCTACACGGAAAAGGAAAAGCAGCTGGCCGGTTATGCCTCGATGCGTTTGCGCCCGACCGACGAACTGTCGCTGATTCTCGGCTCGCGCATCTCGAACTGGAAACGCGAAACCGAGAGCGTCTACTTCGGCGATCCGACCGTGAACGAGGAATTCAAAAAGAACGGCAAGCTGACGCCCTACGCGGGACTGGTCTACGCGTTCACGCCCGACTGGTCGGCCTACGCCAGCTATACCAGCATCTTCTCGCCGCAGACGCTGCGCGACCGCGGCAACCGCCTGCTCGATCCACTGGAAGGCAAGAACGCGGAAGTCGGCATCAAGGGCGACTTCCTCAATGGCTTGATGAGCACCAGCTTCTCGGTATTCCATATGCGCCAGGACAACCTGGCCGAGATGGACGCCGACGAATTCGTGCTGCCGGACGGCTCGACCGCCTACCACACCGTCAAAGGCGCGACCGCCAAGGGCTTCGAGCTGGAGGTATCGGGCCAGCTCCGGCGCGGCTGGCAGCTGACCGCCGGCTATGCGCGCTCGCGCGTGGAGGACAGCAAGGGCGAGCGCCTGCAAACCGGCCAACCGCTCAGCAACTTCAAACTGTGGACCACGTACGACTTGGCCAACGTCGGCAACGGCCTGACCATCGGCGGCGGCCTCAATTGGCAGGACGACGTCTACCAGAACGGCGCCGGGCCGAACGGCGAACGCTTCACGCAGCGCGGCTACGCCTTGCTGTCGTTGATGGCGCGCTACCGCATCAGCAAGGAGCTGTCGGCCACGCTGAACGTCAAGAACCTGCTGGACAAGCGCTACTACTCGTCCGCGTCCGGCGGCTACTACGGCGATCCAAGCAATGTCATGGTGTCGCTGAACTACCGCTTCCGTTAAGGGGCGACCGATGCGCCATCTTGCCGCCCTACTGGTCGCCATCTTCGGCGGCTACCTGTTCGCCTCCGCCGGCGCGGCGCTGTTGTCGACCCTGAACGGCCCAGGCGGCGACGCCATGCTGGGCGGCGCGCTGCTTGGCCTGGCCTTGTACGCGCCGATCATCATCTGGCTGTTCGCCGTCCGCAGCGCCGCGCCGCAGCTAGGCCTGCGCCAGCGCATGGCGTGGCTGCATACCTGGGGCGGACTGTGGGTGTGCTGGTTGGCGTTCGCGATTTTTCTCACCGGGACGCTGAGCGTCTTCGTCGATCCGATCTCCGACTGGATGCGCCCCGAGCAGGTGCACGGCCATGTCGAGGAAACGTACACCGGGCCGCTCGATCACGGGCCGCAGCTGAAGCACGGCCTGCGCTACCTGGAGAAGCATGCGGCCGGCAGCAAGATGTGGGAACTGTGGCCGCGCCCGCGCGAGGACGAGTTCCAGGCCTTCTGGCTCAACGAAAAAGGCTATTACGCCGACGTCCACCTGTCGACCGCCACCGGCGCCGCCATGCCGGATCAGGAAGGCAAGGTGCGCGACACCGCCGGCGGCATGCACTTCGTCGAATTCCATCATGCGCTGCATGCCGGGACCACCGGCTTGTGGATCGTCGGCGTGGCGTCGGCGGCGATGCTGGTGGCGCTGATTTCGGGCGTCATCACGCACAAACGCATCTTCAAGGACTTCTTCACCTTCCGGCCGGGCAAAGGCCAGCGCTCATGGCTGGACGCGCACAACCTGCTCGGCGTGCTGACGCTGCCCTTCCTGTTCATGATCGTCTACAGCGGGCTGGTGATCAGCTGGAGCACCTACATGCCGGCGGTGACGTGGGCGCAGGAACTCCGCACCGGCGAGGCGGCACAGGTGCGAGAATATGGGCCGGAGAGCAAGCCATCGGGGCGCCCGGGGGTGTTGACGCCGCTGGAACCGCTGGTGCGGCTGGCAGAAGCGACCTTCCACAGCCCGGCCTTCGCGGTGGTGGTCAACCATCCCGGCGATGCGGCGATGACGGTGCAAGTCTACGGCACCACCTCGCCGGCGACGCAGAACGGCAACCTGCTCAGCAAGCGCGGCATGATGAAGTTCGATGGCGTCAGCGGCGCGCTGCTGGAAACCGAGATGCCGCACCGGGCCCCGGCCAACGCGGCGCGCGCCACGCTGGTCACGCTGGACGAACTGCATCGCCTGCACTTCGCCGGCTCGGTGATCCGCTGGCTGTATTTCATCGCCGGCATGGCGGGCAGCGCGATGATGGCCATCGGCGCGATCCTGTTCATGGTCAAGCGCCGCCAGAAGTCGCTGCGGGAATTCGGCGCCAACACGCAGCGCGTCTACCGCTTGATCGATGTGCTGAATGTGGCGGCGGTGGCCGGCCTGCCGCTGGCCTGCATCGGCTTCCTGTGGTCCAACCGGCTGATCCCGCCGCATCTGCCGGAGCGGCATGAGATTGAAATCGCCGCGTTCTTCGGCGTGTGGCTGGCCGCCTTGCTGCACGCGGCGTGCCGGCCGGCGGCGCGCGCGTGGCGCGAACAATTGTGGGCCGGCGCGATCCTTTGCCTGTTGCTGCCGCTGCTGAACGTGCTGACCACCGGCCAGCACCTGCCGGGCTATCTGGCGCAAGGCGATATCGAACGCGCCGGCGTCGAGCTGACCTCCATCGGAATTGGCGCGCTGCTCGCGGCGGCGGCGCTGCGCTATGGGCGACGCAACGCCAAAAGCGCGGCCATCATCGGAAAGGCGGCGACGCAATGAGCTACGCGACCATCGTATTGACCGCGCTCGCGCTGACATATGCGGGCATGGCCGCCCTGGCGCTGGCGATCGACCGCCACCACCGCCAGGCTTTCGGCGCCAACGCCGCGCCGCGCACGCGCGATTCGCTGCGCATCGCCGGCGGCTTGCTGCTGGTGCTGGCCGCGCCGCCTTGCGTGCATCTGTGGGGAGCGGGCGGCGGCACGGTCGCTTGGGTCGGCATGCTGACGATAGGCGCGCTGCTGTCCGCCGGCGTGCTGCCCTACTGGCCGCGCAGACTGGCGCCATCGGCCGCCGGCGCCGCCGCGCTGGGCGTCATCGGCTTGGGCGCGCTGGCCTTGGGCTGATCGCCCGCCGACAAGCAGCCCAAGCCCTCCAGCGTGCGGCGAACCGCCTCATCCAGCGGCGTATGCGGCTCGCGCCCCAGCGCCGCCAGCAGCCGCGCGTTCGACATGCGTATCGGCTTGCGCCACAGGTAGCGCATCTCGCGCAGTTCGCGGAACACCGGTACGAACGGTGCCGCCAGCGTGGTGAGCCACCACGGGAAGGCGCGCGACTTCAATCCCGGCTTGCCGACCGCGCGCGCGATGGCGGCCACCATTTGCGTGCCGTCCGCGTCCCAATGGCCCTGCATCTGATAGCAGGCGAAGGCCGGCAACGCATCGCCGCGCTCCACCAGCCGCAACATCGTCTCGGCGACGTCCGGCAAATACGCCCATTGATGGCCGACGCCTGGTGCCGACGGATTGCTGATCGCTTCGACCGGCCTTCCCGGCTTGACCAGGCCTTGCGCGAACCAGCTGTTGCCAGCCTTCGGCCCGAAGAAGTCTCCTGCCCTTACAATCAGCGAACGCACGCCGTCGTGCGAGGCCGCCTTCAAGCGCGCCTCCAGCTCGACACGGATCGCGCCCTTGCGTGTGACTGGATGCTGCGGCGAGTCCTCGTGCAGATTTGGGAACGCGTCGGGTCCATAGTTATAGACGGTGCCCGGCAGCAGGATGCGGGCGCCGCTGGCGCGCGCTGCGGCCACCGTGTTATCCAGCATCGGCAGCACCAGCG
>Ga0247815_10000699_pt1 | contig 26392 bp, 24 predicted proteins | sample UWRJL194509B1_FD_181014 | JGI IMG/M metagenome (GOLD analysis project Ga0247815, IMG submission 181014) | Plant litter microbial communities from Arlington Agricultural Research Station in Wisconsin, United States - UWRJ-L194-509B-1 | ecosystem: Environmental > Terrestrial > Plant litter >...
TGGATCCGAAAGTAACGCTTCCGGTTACCATTTACCGTAAAATATTCTACCAGGCACCTGGACTGTAATAAAGCAAGACCGTTACTGACAGCGCTTTTGCTCATATTAAGAGTTTGCTGTAATTCTTCAAAGGTTTGGTGAGGCGGATCCGCGATCAACAGCAAAGAAAGGATACGTGCGGCCGCAGGCGGATAACCATCTTTCTCTGCTCGTACACCCATTTTTTCAACCATCTGCAGTATGTTCTCCTTCTTACTCATGTTTCAAAAATAATAATAATAAAACCATCTTCTAAGAACTAAATTTTACCAGCCTCAATACTATTACATGGATACAAAGATGATGTCGAGAACTATGTCAAAGGCTATTATCGAAGTTGCACGAAAACAATTATTTGTTCTTGATTGAGAGAACCAAAATCGATTATGTCTACATACTTATCACGAGGTGAATAGCAATTACAGCATATAAAAATTAAAAAAAAATAAAAGAGGTGTGACAGACCGTTGTCACACCCCGTTGTTTTCTTTGCCTCAATTAATCAAGAATATTAATAATTAAAATCACAAAAACATGTTCAACGTATTGACTTCTATTAACTGGTTAAGTGTGGTGTTAGCTTTTTTAGGCTACTTCTTTCTGGGCGCGCTATGGTATCTATTACTTTTCCCCAAACCTTATCGCATCTCGCTGGGAAGAGATCCGGAAATAAATGCGAGTCAGTCTCCGATCTATATTATTGGTCCCGCCGTCTGTGCCTTGATCGTTACCGTTACCTGTGCAGTCTTGATGTATGCTTTAAATATCAATTCATATAGCCGGGCGATCCAATTTACACTGATCATTGGTATTGGTTATCTGTTCACCAACACAGTTAATATAGGAATCAATCCTAATATCCCAAGGCCTTTCCTTTACGGAACAATCACCGGCATGTACCACCTTGTTGGAATGGTGATCGTAAACATGATTTTATTTGCTATGAAGTAGTTGCCATAATCTTCATATTATTCTCTTAGGTAGATGGAGCCCTTAACCCTGCCAGCAGGTAACTTCTGAGCTCCTCTCTTAAAAACACAGGTTCAATAATTTCTGCAACATCTGCAAATTTCATGAACCAGCGTGCGAAAGCGGTAGGGTGCCCCCCATATTCAAAATACATAGTGAAGCTTGACTCAGTTAAAGCTTCACTTTTATATCCGTAGTTTTGCCTTTCCCAAAAGAGATAATGCGCAAATTTTCGATCGGCCCGTATCGTAATCTTTGTTATTGTCGAAGGCATATTATCCTTCCTTAATTGATCGATAGGCAAATGTTCCCTGGAGAAATTTTGCTGAGTTATTAGGACTTTTTTGACACGATCGAGCCTGAAATTACGGTAGTCCTGCCGAAGATGACAGAAAGCCAGCAGATACCAAAAACTGCTTTCATAGAATATGCCTACAGGCTCAATCTGCCTGGTTACCGAGCGTACATCCCCGCTCTTAAGATAGCATAGGTCCGCAATTTGTTTTTTAACGATACTCTGCAACAATAGGTTTATTACATCGGGCAGATATTGATCTGCGTTCAGCCCACTCGATACTTCTAATTTGTCCTGCCAGTTTAAGATATCATTTTTTTGTTGGAGCTGAAAAGAGCTTTTCACTTTCATCAATGCAGCTTCAAAATGCTGTTTTATAAATTGCGTTTCATGCTGTTGCATGATTTTTTCGGCAATCATGAGGCTCAATACTTCTTCCTGAGTGAATCGGGAGGGCTGTATCCGGTAGCCATCCATAATGGAATAGCCCCTGGTTGCTTCATAGGCTATGGGAACACCAGCAGTTTCAAGCGCTTTAAGATCCCGATAGATTGTTCTTCGGCTGATTGCAAAAAGTGTTTCCAACTCTTCGATGGTCACTACAACCCTTGATTGTAGAATAAAAAAAATCTTTAAGATCCGGTCAAACCGTTTTGTAATTTCCATATCAGATGGCACCAAAATTAAGTGAATTAAACGACTTCTGTAAGAAATGAACCAAACAGAGTTTTCTTGAAGGGCCGGTTTGGAAGACGCCGGCCCATGCTTTATCTGTCAGTGCTGCAAGACGTGGTATGTGAGCTTCTGAATATCCTTTAGTTGCTGCGGGGAACAGTACGTTAGTTGGTCAGTCACTCGGTACCCATGGAAATGTCTCGGGAACCAGTAGCAATGCAAACCTTGCTTAACTTACTGTCAGTTGGTAGACAAGAAACACGCAGTGTACAACCTTAGCTATGATTTTCGGAATGCTTCCTATAGCCATTGGAAGTGGAGCTGCTTCCGAAATCAAGAACGGAATGGCCTGGGTAATCATTGGAAGCATAACAAGCTAAATGGTGTTGACCTTATTTGTTGTCCCTTCGATGTATCTGATTGTTGATGGCATTTTGAAACGGTTCTCCAAAAAAACAATACCTGACATAGCTATTGAAGGTTTTTTATTATGATTTGACAAATAAGGTAGGATGAACATACTTACCTTCTTCCAATTGCCTTTTTTCTGTTCATGTAACTGAGATATGAAAAAGTAAAACTAATATCACATCAAATGCAAAACCCCTCAATACTAACTATTATATTGAGGGGTTACATTAATAATGGTTGCTTCTATTTTATTGCAGTACCATCCTTGATTTCATCTGTAGCATGCAGTATAATTTTATCGCCAGGTTTAATATCACCTACAATTTCCGTCGAATCTGTACCTACTAATCCTTCTTTGATTGGAGTTAAAACTGCTTTATTGTTCACTACCTTAATCACATATTGATTTTCTGTAGACCTAACTATGGTATGATTAGGCACTAGAAGAGATAGGGCAGCGGTAATCAGTGGGATTTTAACTTCTCCGTACATACCGGGTTTTAACGTAAGGTCTGCATTGTTGATATCAATTTCTATGGCTTCAGATCTGCCATCACCCAGCGAATTAGCAGAACGGCTAATCATTGCCTTTCTGTTCAATCCAGGAATTGCAGTAAAACTCACATATACCGATTTTTTTAGATTTACCTTTTCTACGTAAGCCTCTGGTATATAAACCTCCAAACGGAGTTTTTGCAAATGTTGCAGAATTAACATCGGTTGGCTTGACTTGGAAGCACCCGACAATGCCCCTGGAGACACGTTTCGCTGGATCACTACACCGTCAAAAGGAGCTCTAATCGTTAAATAATCCTGCATACTTCGCACTGAAGTCATATTTGCCTTTTGAGAGGCAGAAACAGCCTGGTCGCCACGCATTTTGGAAAGTGCATTATCCAGATCCAGTGAGGAGACTGCCCCAGCTTCTTTGGCCGCATCCTTTAAACGTCGGTATTTATCTTCACTTGCGCGTGCTACTTCTTGCGCCTGTAAATATTGGGCCTGCGCTGCTTTCAGTTGCGACTCAATCTCAGGAGCTTCTAATTCTATTAATAGCTGGCCCTTTTTAACTTCGCTACCACGGTCTACATATACCTTTTTAACAAAGCCATTTGCTTTTGGATAAATGGCCACCTCGTCGAAAGGCTTTAACTGGCCTGGTAGACGCACCTCTGAAGCCAGGCCTTTTTGGGTAATGGTACCTATATCATAACCGCTATTTAAGGTTGCAGATTTACCAGAGAAATCTTTGGGGGATTCTTTTGTGGTACACGCCCCAAGGCATGCAATCAGAATGATTAATGAAAACCATTGAGAGCTAACAGTTACGGATGTATTATTTTGTATTTTCATTTTGATCAGGCATTAAAGAAGGTGATTCATAAGTAGTTTTACGCTGTATCCCAGCAAAAACCTGTGGTAGTATAAATAAAGCGGCTAAAGTAGAGGCAAACAATCCGCCAATAACAGCTACACCCAATGGGGCAGTTTGCTCTCCGGCTTCGCCCATTCCAGAAGCCATTGGGATCATCCCGGCTATCATGGCCAGACTAGTCATCAGGATAGGCCTTAGACGCACAGAAGCACTGATTATAGCAGACTTTTTAGCATCATGATACTCTAAACGTAATTTCTCGGCATTGGTTACAATTAAGATTGCATTGGCTACAGATACGCCTGTTGACATGATCATTCCCATGTAGGACTGCAAATTTAATGTAGCACCCGTGAGCAACAAGGCAGTTAATGACCCTAAAATCACTGCTGGGACGGTAGACAGTACAGTTAAAGAAAGTTTAAAGGATTGATAGTTGGCTGCTAGCAGCAGGAATATTACCAGGATGGCATACAGCAGGCCATTCTGTAAACTTTCCAAAGTTTCTGTCAGTAAGGTGGACATACCTTTAATATCAATTAACAGGCCTTTTGCTGGCTTACCTAAACTGTTCACGGCGGCGGTTACGTCTTTGGTGGCGGTCCCCAAATCCATTTTGTTGATATTCGCACTTACTGTCAAAAATCTTCTTGGACCGGTACGGTCATATTCCCCGGGAGCATAGGTAGTTGTAAATTGGGCAATATCCCCTAATACCGGGCTGGTCCTCCCCCTCACCAACGGAATCTCACGCAATTCATCCATTGTGTTCATAACATATTCAGGTACCTGCACCTGTACCTGATAAGTATAGGCCGACTTTTCATCGAGCCACTGGTTTTTTTGGGTAAAGCGGCTCGATGAAGTACTAGCCGTTACTGATCGGGAAATATCTTCGATGTTTAATCCAAATTGTGCCGCCTTAAAGCGATCAATTTTGATAGACACTACCGGCATTTTAAGTGGCTGTGCGATTTGCACGTCTCTCAAATAGCCAATTTTGCTCAGTTTGCCAACTATTTTTTTCGCATAATCAGTAATTTGATCCATGTCTTTGCCCGCAACACGTACCTCAACTGGGGTAGCTGCACCCTGACTCATGATCTTTTCAGTCATATCAATAGGTTCAAAATTGAGCCTTAATTCTGGTATGGCGTATCTGATATTCTTACGCAAAGCATCTTTAAGGTCATCCATATTCACCTTATATTCTGCATCAAGATTAACCTGAACTACGGCTTCGTGGGTACCTGTATTAAAGATATAAAGGTTACTGGTACCGTAACTGCTTGGAATAATTCCCACATAGGCAGAGCTTATCGCCACTTTATGATCTACTGTCTTATCAATGATCTGCAGCACTTTTTTCATGGCATCTTCTGTTCGTTCCAGCCTGGTTCCGTCAGGCATCTTTATTCTGAGCTGGAACTGTCCATTATTCACTTTCGGCATCATATCCTTTCCTATGACCACAAAACAAATTCCGGCAAGCGCAATAACAGCAACGAGATAAATTGGAACCATTATCTTCCTACTCAACATCAACTTTTCAATGATCCGCATATAACTAAGTTTAACGCGTTCAAAAAGATCATTTTTTTTTGGATGTTCTTCTTCCTCTTGCAGGTGATTTTTTACCTGATTGATTTCACCAGAATTTAGTGCTTCTCCTGCATGTGCATGAACAGCAGCATGGTCATAATGTTGATATTGTTCTGCTTTAATCAGCCAATTACAAAGTATCGGGACCAAAGTTTGCGCAACCACAAAAGAAGCAATCATGGTAAATCCGATAGACAGGGACAGAGGTAGGAACATCGCTTTCGGGATACCATTCATCATAAACGATGGTGCAAATACCGCAAGAATACACAGCAAGATCAGCATCAATGGAAAAGCGATCTCCTCGCATGCATCATAGATAGCCACCTTTTTACTTTTGCCCATCTCCAAGTGCTGGTGAACGTTTTCTATAGTTACTGTAGCCTGGTCAACCAGAATTCCAATTGCTAAGGCTAGCCCGCTGAGGGTCATAATATTTATAGTCTGACCAAACATTCCAAGCAGCAGCACACCAATAAGAATAGATACCGGGATAGTGATTACCACGATCAGGCTGCTTCGCCAGTCCCTTAAAAACAGTAAGACCATCAGACCTGTAAGAATAGCTCCCAGCGTACCTTCAGTGACCAAGCTTTCTACAGCATTCACAACAAAAACAGACTGGTCAAATTCATAAGAGATTTTTACATCATCTGGCAAAAGACTCTGCATTTCAGGAATTTTGCTCTTCAGCTGCTTTACCACTTCCCAAGTTGAAGCGTCAGCCGTTTTTACTACCGGAATGTATACCGACCGCTTTCCATTAATCAATGCATAATCTACCGTAATATCTGCGGCATCGGCTACCCTCGCAACATCTTTTACCAATACTGGTACGCCATCTTTCATGGTTACCGGAATGTTGCCAAATTCTTCCACCTTCTGCACCAATGAATTTAGGGTGGTCACAAACATGTTATCCCCAAGACGCAGGTTACCAGAAGGCGACATTACATTGTACTTAGCCAATGCTTCTACTACTTCATCAGGTGTAATACTATAACTTCTCAACTTATCCGGATTCACACTAATAGTGATGGTACGTGAGTTTGCACCGAATGGTGGCGGTGCAGAAAGGCCCGCAACTGCAGAAAACATGGGCCGGATGCGGGTAGCAGCCATGTCATAAATTTCTTTGAGGCTACGGCTTTTACCAGATAACACCAACTGGCCTACAGGCAGTGATGAAGCATCAAACCTAACCACCTGCGGAGGTAATGCCCCCGGAGGAAAAAATTTCATTGCCCTGTTTACCTGTAAAGCTACCTGCGCAGAAGCTTCGGCCATATTCGTGCTTTCATAAAAGCTCAACTTAAGCATAGTTAAACCCTGTATATTTTTGGTAGTAATATTTTTCACTCCATTTACATAAAGAAACTGATCTTGTAAACGGGTGGAGAAAAAGCCTTCCATTTGTTTGGGAGACATCCCGCCATAGGATTCTATAACGTAAATGGTGGGTTGATTTAATTGGGGAAATATATCTATAGGAATCTTTAGTACGCTAAGTACAGAGAATATCAATAGACTGACGGTAACAACTACTGTAGTTATCGGTCTTTTTAAGGCGGAGGTGACTAGTGACATAAAATTATTTTAAAGAATTTAAAACCAGACCTACCTGATTGCGGGTAATTGCTCTTTGGAATACTGCGCGGCATAGTGTGTATTTAGCGATGGCAAAATCTGCTTCTGCACGGTACATTAAATTGAGTGCTATATTCAACTCAATAATATTGATCAACCCATTTTTATACAGTGAGAACTTTTGCCTATAGGCGGCCCTCGATGCAGAAAGCTGGTGCGGAATCTCAATCAAACGCGCGATTGCAGTTTGAAGTTCGGCATCAGCTTGTTTGACCTGTATATCCAGGTTGACTGCCTGTTCTGTTAAACGTTTCTGCTCAAAGGAGGATGTGCTTCTTTGCGTATTTAGCCGCAATTGTTGCCTTTTAATATCTGTGATATTAAAACTAATACCAAGGCCTACAAGATAATTTGTCCTGCTCAATCCCCAGCCATTATTTAATGCACCAAATTCGCTATCCTGGTTTATAGAGGATCCCCTACCCCACACGGCACCTTCCAGCATCAGCTTGGGTAAGTTTGATTTACGAATTACTTTCTCTTTCTGCAGACTGTTTTCATAACGCGACTGGTAATAATTAAGCAGCGGATGGCTAGCCGTATTTTCTTGTCCCTGCGTTTGTAGTGACAATGAAATCAAACGTGCTGAAATAGTACTGTCTGCTATAATTTTGTCAGCATCAATCCCACTGATGGCAGCCAGTTGCAATTGTAATTGTTTGTATTTATTGTTTAGTTCAAGTAAGGTTAATCTTGACTTGGATAGTTCTGCTTCGGCAATGCTTGTATCTACACCTGCAATAATTCCACTTTTAGCCAATGCCTGAATGGATGAACGGATCTGCTGGTTCCTGGTAATATTTTCCTGTTGGATAACTACCAGGTTTTGATATTGGAAAAGTTGCAAATACCCTTCAATAGCAGAAGTTTGCAACTGATATTTTGTTAACTTGAACTGTTGTTGTTCAACATTGACATCCGCCGCAGCCGCCTTGTTCTGAGCCTTAAACATACCAAAATTGTATATTTCCCAATCAAGCGTGGCTACTCCTAGATTGGAGATTGCATTTGACGGATCATTTGCAGATCTTACTCCGCCTGTATTAGATGGAACGATGCCAAAACCAAAATAGGCTCCGGGCACGTTATTGTTAGTCCCAAGGTCTGCCTGGTAGTTTACTTTGATACTTGGCAACCAGTTATATTTGGTTTCTTTAGCAAGGGATTGGCGGATATCTACAGCAGCAGAGTCTGCAATTAACGATGGTGCTTTTGAAGTGACACTGGAAACCAAATCTGCAACAGACAATGTATGATCGTACACCTGGGCAGATAACATTTGTGTGAACAGCACTAATCCAATGACACCTGATAACTTTTTAAGGATAATCATGTGTTAAAAATTGAAGAAAATAACATAAACCTCGCCTGCCAAATGAATTTAGCACACGTTAAAGATTATATATGTTTTCTTAAATTGTTAACTTTCCAAACGGAAGGTAGATGTCTCTCTCAGGAAGTATCCTTAAAGAGAGTTGCGTGAGATAACTCTTGCTGAAATTATGAAGGGAACTTAATGGAGCAAAAAGTCTCCAAATAAGCAGGTAGCAAAACTGGCTTATCAAATCAAGACCTCCGTCGCTCAGTCTTTGCTGTATAGCAATCACCTGGGCAAGATCATCTTCGAGATAATCTTGTTTTCGTTTACTGAAGAGCTTTTGAAGCAGCCAGGTATTGACTTCGGTATCGTTGGCATTAGCATGATGAATAATACCAAAACCCAATATAGGCTTAATGCTTAGCATTAGACCTGCAATGAGAAATAATATTTTAATCAGCTTTATAGATTTCATAAACGATATATCTATTTCAAATATGATCATAACCATATTAATAGCATAACAGTACTAAAAATATTACATTGCTACTAAAGATCAGATACAAAATAAACCATTGTTCATCAGCTAAAAGCAAGGGCATTTACATCTGTGGGAGAATAGCCAAAATGCTTTTTAAAGGCGAAGGAAAAATGGGAAAGATTCTCAAATCCACTTTCGTAATATACATCAACAGGCTTCCTTTTTTTTACCGCTAATTGATAATGTGCAAGTTCTAACCTTTTTTGCGTTAGCCATTTCTGAGGAGTGGTTTTGAATGCTTTCTTAAAATCACGTTTAAAAGTGTTAATGCTGCGGCCTGTCATATATCCAAATTTTTCAATAGTCATGTTGAACATATAATGTTTTTCCATAAAATCTGCAAGATTGATTTTGCCTGGTTCTGAAAAATCAGATAGGATGCTATCGATACCTTTGTCAACCGTGCGCAGGATAGCTATTGCTTCTTCAACTTTTATAGCCATAATGTTTTCTGGCAATTTGGTCTCAATGTTAAAATAGGGCATCAGCGAGGCAAACAAGCTTTCCAATAGTGGATTATGGTCAAGCATTAGTATTTTGTGGGTGTGAGGCGCTACGGAGGAAAACTTATTTTGTGTATAAAACTTTTTTAGGCGAGTGCTAGTCAATTTAAGTACCACCGACTGATAAGGGCGCCCGTTTTTTGGATATTTAATCAATGTTGATAGTTGGTGACGTGGAAAAAGCAAGGTATCTCCGGCACCAAATTTAAAGGCACTATCGGCTTGTATTACCTTCATTTCACCTGAAATAATGCGTACCAGGCAATGGTCTTCTAAAAGAATTTCACGGTTATATGGCTGATCTTCAAAACACGCCAAGACAATTTCTGCGTAGTTATTCTGTTGGGTTTGGGCCATAAGTCAAATTTACAAAAAATCACTTAGGGAGAGGCTATCTTGCTTCCCTAAATGATTCTATACGGTTACTATCTTTTTACGACGGTTAACGGGTTGCTCTGAAATTTAAATCTTAAAAGCTACCCCTGTTAGTTCTTCACTTAATGCCCATAAGCGTATCGCTTGCTCAGCATCAAGTGCGTATGAGGTTACGCCGGTTAACTTGTCGACTTTAGTCATCCGTTCTGAAAATGCTTCATGATTTTCATCTCCTGATGAGTCCATTTTTGCAATTTCGGTATTTTCGCAATACACACCTCCAATGTTATCCAACTTCTTACTCGTTGCGCACCAAACGGTAGTAGAAGCACCTTGGGCAAGATTTTTTAGGCCTTTAGACACATCGTGAATCACGTTGTTGTTCGCGTCATAAACCCCTAGTTGTTGCAGTTCCTGATCGCTGAGATGTCGTTTTAGATCGGAATCCACTATTGCGCCCGGATGTAGCGAGTAAGAACGCACTTTATTGCTGAGACCTCGCTTATCAAGTTCCATTGAAAATAATATATTGGCCGTTTTAGACTGGCCATATCCCAATAAGCTTTCAAACTTACGGTGCTGAAAGTTTGGGTCTTCGAAATTGAAGGCCGAAAAATGGTGGCCCCACGACGAAACGTTCACAACCCTGGCGCCATCAGCCTTTACCAGTGACGGCCAAAGCAAAGCTGTTAACTGAAAATGACCAAGGTGGTTTGTAGAAAGTTGAGATTCATAACCACGGCCATCTCGTTGTAATGGCACCCACATAATTCCCGCATTGTTAATCAATAGATGTAATGGCCTTCCAGAAGCCAAAAACTTTTCCGCGAAAGAAGCTATCGAAACTGGATCCATTAGGTCCATCTGCTCAAGTTCAACATTAGGGATACCCTTTAGATTTTTGTCCGCTTTTACTAAATCCCTTGCTGGTACAATAACCGTTGCTCCAGCTGATACAAATGCCTTTAAAGCTTCTAATCCAATACCTGCGTAACCACCTGTTACGATCACAGTTTTGTTGGTCAAATCCACGCCTTTGATAACATCAGCGGCGGTAGAAGCAGCGTCAAATCCTGAATCAATCGGAGCCTGAAGTTGTCCATTATAGTTGTTTGCTTTCATTTTAATATGATTTTGTAGAAACAAAGATATTTGGATGAAAGAACAACGATTTTGTTTTAAGGATCATTTTTGCTTTGTTGCGAAGCCCAAAGTAATTAATGCAGCTAAAGCATTGCCGATTTATTAACCGGACTAATGTTACCTACTATTGTTTAACACCCTAATGAATTGTTTACCAATGTCAAATAAAAAAGCAGTACCTGTGTCTTACATGTTGATCGGTAAAACGATATATACGCAACGTTGCATGCCATGCCATCAGGTTGATGGAGCCGGCGCACAAAATATGGTGCCGCCACTGATAAAAACAGATTATATACTTGGAAACAAGGCAAGGATTATCTCGATAATACTAAATGGTATGAGCGGAGAAATTGAGGTAAATGGAGATAAGTATTCAAACGAGATGCCCCCCCAAAACTTTTTAAAGGATGACGAAATAGCTGCAGTGCTCAACTATGTGCGTAAAAACTTTGGAAATACGGCAAGCGAAGTTACTACCGCAGAGGTAAAAAAGGTAAGAGCTCTAAACAAAAAGTAACTTCATTGTGCCGGTTTAAATTTACCGTCGCTTTGTAGGTTTACCTTCCTGACGGCAATATCTAAATATAATCTGAAAATGAATATTAACAGACCTACTCTAATATCCAGGAGTATTTATAATCAGACAAGTCAGATCAGTAATAATGGTAAAACAAAGCGTAAACGGTATCATGTTTCGTCGAATTAAAAAGGGAAATTAGAAATAACAAACTTGCAACCGACCAAATAAATCAAGTACTATGGAAAACATAACTAAGAAACACACAAACAAAGGTCTCAACCGGCGCGATGTTCTTAAAGCAGGATTAGTCCTTGCGGGTGCGGCAATTTTGCCAATTTCCTGTAAAAAGTCAACAAGTGAAGATCATGATGACAGCAACTCTTCTAGTACGCAAGTAACATCGCGACGAAAGTTGGGTGGCACATTAGAGGTTTCCGGAGTAGGTCTTGGCGTTCAAAATATGCCGCGTACTTATCAAGGGACTGTTCCTTCCAGACCAGAAATGTTAAATATTATAAGGGCAGCTCATGATCAGGGTGTTACCTTATTTGATACAGCAGAGGCTTATGGCCCCTGGGAAAGTGAGCGGATTCTTGGGGATGCGCTTGTCGGAATTCGAAACGATGTAGTTATCGAGACCAAATATGGCTGGAATATTGACCAGGTGACAGGGCGACAATTAGCCGGCTTAAACAGTAGACCTGAACACATCAAGCTCGTAGTGGAAAACATGTTGCAACGTCTTCGTACTGACCGTATTGACTTATTATATCAACACCGGGTAGATCCAGCTGTTCCCATTGAAGACGTTGTTGGAGCAATCAAAGATTTAATTGACGAGGGGAAAGTATTGCATTACGGACTTTCAGAACCTGGTTTACAGACTATTAGACGCGCGCATGCCATTCATCCAGTTACCGCTATTCAGAATGAATATTCACTTTTATGGCGTGGACCTGAAGAGGCAATTTTACCCCTCTGTGAAGAGCTTGGAATTGGCTTTGTTTGCTGGAGTCCACTAGGGGTCGGTTTTCTCACCGGAGCAATAAATGCAACTACAACCTTCGCTCCGGGCGACCTTCGTGGCTCAGAGACGCGGTTCTCACCTGAAAATCTTCCGGTCAACATGGCATTAGTAGATTTGGTAAAAAATTGGGCTACACGTAAAGAAGCTACGCCAGCCCAGATATCGCTGGCCTGGCTTATGGCGCAAAAACCATGGATCGTGCCTATCCCCGGCACCACTCAGATGGCGCATATGCTGGAAAATAACGGTGGAGATAATACCCGGTTTACGGCAACTGAGTTAAATCAGTTTAACACAGAACTGGCGGCAATCAGGATTCAAGGAGCCAGACTGCCAGCCGGGGTGCTTGCGCTCTCTGGAGTTGAAGCACCAGAAAAAAATTAATAAAGTAAATACAAGGCAATCCTGATAATAGATTGCCTTGTATATTTATCAGGGGTAAGGCAATATATATTTAACCATTAGCCAAAGACTGCATGTCAACCACAAATCGGTATTTTACATCGTTATTTCGCAAACGCTCGAATGCTAGGTTAACCTGATCTATTGGAATAATTTCGATATCAGCCGTAATTTGATGAATTGCACAGAAACCAAGCATTTCCTGTGTTTCGGCAATACCCCCAATATTGGAACCTGATATAGATTTTCGTCCGTGAACTATATTACCTACCCCCAGCGGCAGCTCGTCTGGTGGCAGTCCAACCATGACCAAGGCACCATCAACCTTTAACTTGTGCAAATAATCATTAATATCGTGCTTCGCTGACACAGTATCTATAATAAGATCAAACTTGTTCGCTGCGTTTTCTTGAGTTGATAATACCACCTCATCAGCCCCCAACCTTTTTGCGTCAACCAATTTCGCCTGTGAGGTAGTGAACACAGTAACATGGCAACCCATGGTCTTGGCCATTTTTACGGCCAGGTGTCCCAAGCCACCAATTCCAATTACACCAATTTTCTTTCCTGGTCCGGCTTTCCAATGGCGCAATGGAGAATACACAGTGATTCCTGCGCACAGGAGTGGTGCTGCTGATGCAGCATCCAAATTCTCAGGTATATGGAGAACGTAATTTTCGTCCACAACGATCTTTTCAGAGAAGCCACCGAACGTGTGTCCCCCAAGATGCTTATCAGGCCAACCAAATACTATCGTATTACCCGGTTCACAAAACTGTTCCAGCCCCGCTTTACAATAATCGCAATGCCTGCACGAATCTACCATGCAACCGACACCGGTAATATCTCCTGGCTGAAATCGGGTAACATCTTTTCCTACTGCGATAACCTTGCCTATTATTTCATGCCCTGGCACTATTGGATAAACATTGTCACCCCATTCGCTATTGATTACGTGCAAATCCGTGTGGCATATTCCACAGTAAAGGATTTCAATCTCAATGTCCGAAGGCAGTATTTCACGTCTGGGTATAATTAGTGGAGAAAGAGGAAGATCAGGTTGCTTAATTCCATAAGCGTTCACATTTTTTGTTGTCATGGTTTGTTTATGTTTAAGTCCAGTAAAAATTTCTGAATAATGCAGACAGCAAAGTTCCTGCTTGGATTATTAGGATCAAGGATACATATTACCGTTTATGATACCATTATTACTGATCATTAATCATCATCTGGTCGCGTACAAAAAACCAGATTGGCTTGGATGTGTTTTTAGCCGGGAATTATGATGTTACTTTTACTTGGTTCTATCTACACTCCTGTGATTGTAGTAGATTATTTAGAACTTATTTTTTAAAATGAAAGCGGTAATGTCCTTTATTAAATTATCCACCAATGGTAATGAAGGGTTACTATATGTTTTAACATTAGCATCTCTATCTCCGTTAACGAACCTGAGAACATGATTCATTTTGTCTATCAATATTAATTGTGCTTTTGGGTTTGCCTTTGAAAGCCGCTTCGCATCTTCAGTCGTTACCTGAATATCATTAGTTCCTTGAATGATCAGAACAGGAATTCTTAATTTCTGTATTTCAACTGATGGGTCATATTTAAACCATGAAATCATATAAGGCTGAACACTTTTTCTCAAAAGAGAGTTTAGCATTGGGTTTACATTGTCTACCGTCTTTCCTTTTGCCAGGCTGTCAATGATGGGATAAGATAAATCTTGAACTACTATTGTTGCTTAGGCTTCAGAGAAAGCTTGACCTCATCAAGTAAACCAAGATCGTCTGGAGAGATAATGATCTTATCTTCGTTCTGTGTTCTAAGAAGAATTCTATTTTTTTTCTGTGTTACATACCATGTCATATTGCCAATCTTACTATTGTAATATTTTCCATAATAGCCGAAAAGACCCCCGTTCCCAAATGTTCTGATTGTTCCTGACAAATCGGTTGAGTCAATAGATCTTATTTCTGCAATGTCAGAAAGTTTGATTTCAAGGTTGCTGATCGGACGGTGTATAATAAGTATATCTCCTTTAACAGAATATTTGTAGGTACTATATAAATAACTTCCGATGAATATTAAGACAAAAAGCAAAAGGATCCCACCGTGTATTAGAACTGGTTTTATATCGCCATTTGTTGAAATAATTGATCTTACGTTATTCTGACCTATTGCGATGAACAAAACTAAAACTCCTGCAGTAATTATCTTGCACAAAGTGTCAGTCGAGGCTTTATAATCCATGTTGCTTATCTTTTCTAGTTTGTTGATGCTAATCCTATTGAAAGGGTTCCTCACTTGAGGTAATACATAATTTACATGTGATTTTTAATACATATATCCACTTACCGACCTATGTGACAAAGACTGAATCAGCTTTCTAAAGTTAAGTAATTCTACAAATAAAATGCAAAATTTGTCTGAAGGTAAATCTTTATACCTTAATATCCTTAATTTGCTGCGTTAAACATCAAACGCAGGACGAGTTTAATAACTAGGGTTCTAATCGGCAATTAATATTTAGATAAGATTGGTAAATAACGTATGATGAAGTTGTCTTTTTCCTCGGATGTTGTATTAGATTAATTTATAAATCTAGTTTAACTTTTGCAAAAATTATTAGTTGTTCCTTAGCTCTGCAGATGATTGACGGTTCAATCATTATTAAAAATAGATTATGCAGACAATAGAACAATCAATTACTCAATACGGAGACGCTTGGAACATAGAAGGAGTAGAAAATATAAAAAGTGCATTGAAAGATAGCTGGACAATGCAGAGCACTTATGTTGATACTCAAAATGAAATGGTGCAGGGTCTTGATGGTCTTGCAAACCTTATAAACAGCTTTCACGAACAAGCCCCTGGGCATATATTGCGACAAGTTTCTAAAGTAGATGCACACCATAAAAGTGGTCGATTTCAATGGGAAAATGTAGGTCCAAACGGTCACAAAACACCGGGCATGGATTATTTTGAATTTAATGATCAAAACCAGATTACCAGAATTATTGGATTTTTTGGTCCGTTTATCGATCTTTAATTTATAAGGCACACAAATGTCAAGATAACTGGGTTGCTGGCAAAAGAATCACTATTGCTGGTGGTTTATTGTAATGAATTTAATTTAGCCCACCTGCAATTTTTTAATTGAATAAAATTCTATATTCCCTCGTTTTGAACTAATTTCAGTAAAAACAATACAATATTCCCGAATTCGTCTTATCTACCGTCAATTCATTAATTCGACCTTTATACTATAATTATTAAATGATATGAGACAGACAATTTTAATAACGGGAGCAAGCAGCGGATTAGGGAAAGAAACTGCAAAATTATTTCATCAGGAAGGTTGGAACGTTATTGCCACCATGCGTAATCCTGAAAGTGAGAACGAATTAACTACATTAGAAAATACGTTGGTAACCAGGCTTGATGTTTTGGATTTAGATTCTATAGATAAAGCTGTAAATACAGGTATTGATAAATTTGGAAGAATAGATGTATTAGTCAATAATGCAGGTTATGGCGCATATGGCCTTTTAGAGTCTTTTTCAAGAGATAAAATTATCCGGCAGTTTAATACAAATGTCATCGGGCTTTTAGATGTTACTAAAGCATTGCTACCACATTTTCGTGGACATAAAAGCGGCACGATCATTAACATTTCCTCTATTGGAGGTAAAATGGCTTTCCCTTTAGGAGCTTTGTACCACGGAACTAAGTTTGCAGTGGAAGGTATCTCTGAATCCTTGAAATATGAGGTAGCAGAATTTGGCGTAAAAATTAAGATTATTGAACCGGGTGCCATCGCTACTGACTTTACGGGACGTTCCCTTGATTTTAGTAACGATGAAACCTTTACAGAATACCAACCCTTCATTGGAAAAATCATGTCAGCGATGCAGTCGTTATTTCAAAATGCCTCTCCGGCAAGTGTTATAGCTGACGTCATTTATCAAGCAGCTACTGATGGTACTGATCGCCTTAGATATACAGCAGGGGAAGATGCGCGATTAATGATCGCAAATCGCAAGCAGAATGATGATGAATTTTTTGAGGCCGGGATTAAAACCCAATTTGGGATTTAGTCCCTTCTTAACTTAATTATTGAAACCATTGCATATGTAATAGTTTCAATAATTATGATATTTACGCAAACCGCAATGCCATGAGGAGTAAATTTATTCATCTACAAACAATTTCGGAGATATTTTCATTGTTTGGCCTACCCAGCGATGTTCACCACCCCTTAGTTGGTCTGGTAGACTTTAGCAAAGTGGATCAGCAAATAGAATGTGATATTAAACTGTCTGCAGACTACTACTCAATCATGTTTAAAAACTACCCTGAAAATAAAATAAAGTACGGTCGAAAGATTATTGATTTTCAGGATGGTAGTTTAATCTGCATGGCACCCAATCAGGTGATTGAAATTGAAAATAATGAGCAAGCGTCAGAAAACATAATGGGTTGGGGCTTATTTTTTCATCCAGATCTGATCAGGGCAACTTCGTTAAATGAAAAAATGAAGGACTACAGCTTTTTTTCTTATGAAACTTCAGAAGCACTTCATTTATCCGAAAAGGAAAGGCAGGTTTTATATGACTGCATATTGAAAATTAACACCGAACTTAAAGAGAATATAGATGTACATAGTCAAAATATTATCGTGTCCACTATTGAATTGCTACTGAATTATTGCAGCCGTTTTTACGGCCGGCAATTTATAACAAGAAAGAGTTCCAATAGTTCGATACTCGTTCAGCTTGAAAAAGTTCTTACCGAGTATTACAATGAGAACAATAAACAAGAAAAGGGCTTGCCTACTGTAAAATACCTGTCAGATCAAGTGCATTTATCACCAGGATATTTAAGCGATTTACTTAAAAAAGAAACTGGTAAAAATACCCAGGACCATATCCATTTTTATCTAATTGAGGAAGCTAAAAGCAGGCTTATAAGTACAAATAAATCAATGAGTGAGATAGCGTATTCATTGGGTTTTGACTATCCTCAATACTTTAATAAATTATTCAAACAAAAAACCGGAAAAACTCCTATTGAATTCAGGAATATGAAATGACGCTAAACCTGCACCAATAGCGCCACCTGCATTTACAACTAACACATCAATTTTACCGAATTTTTCCTCTGTCTCTGCAAACATGGTTTTCAAATGGTCTAACTGCGTAACATCACATTTGATTCCAATAAACTTGTTTGCAAGTGCTGATACGGAGCTTTTCAAGGTGTCTTCATTTCTGCCCACAATTGTGCCTATTGCACCTTCTGCTACAAATTCTTCTGCTACACCGAATCCTATTCCGCTATTTCCGCCTGTTATAACCGCAACTTTGTTTTTAAGTCTCATTTTTTACAATTTGGTTTTTTTTGGTCGGGACGGATAAACGATTATTTCTGCCTCTACCTGAGCTCAAATGTAGAGCGATTGTATAGAGACGAAGAGGTCATTTGGCATAAAATAGGTGTGACATTTGTCAACAAGTTAAACATCTGCTAACTGTGTTCACGGAGTTTCATCTCCACCTCTCTCAGCTTCTGATCCATTTCTTTCACTTGCTGATCGAGAATTTCATAATAGCTATTATTTTCATCTACTGTGTTTCCTTTCTCTTTTAACAGACCGCAGATCGCTAAAATATTAGCCAGTGGCTTTCTAACCTCATGTGAATTGATGAAAGCCAGTTCCCGGGAACGTGTTGCATGAAGCAACTTCTGGTAGCTGCTTTTTTGTTTGACATTGCGGTAAAACAAATAAATGATCAGAATGGTAAGAATAGTTACTGCAATAGAGGCAAATAGAACAATACGTTCTTTGTGATACACAAGATATTGAGCTTCATATACTGCATCTAACCGATCCTGACGGAGTTCTGTAGAAAGCAGATCTACACTTCTCATCTTAACGGTGAAACCCTCTGATTCTGCCAGGGCCAGCTTGAAATAATGTTCCGCTTGCTTATGCTGATTTTTATCTGCTGCGACGGTAGCAAGCAATTTATAGGAATTTAATCGTATTGGTGAAGGTCCGTACTTATCATCACGCAGTATCTGTTGCGCTTCGATTACGGCACTATCCGGATTTTTTACTGCATAAAGACTTTGGGCCAGATACCAGCGGTCAACATTTTTATAGTATAAGTTACCTGTATTTAATAAATCCCTGATTAGCACTATTGCTTTTTCGGGTTGATGTGAAAGGATCAACCTGTAATAATCTAATCTTTTTAGATTTCTCACCACATCATAACTCTCTGCACCATATTTACTGTACAATTCTCGATAGTGGTTGAGGGAATCAAGCTTAGCGATCCTAAAAAATATTTCTGCTTTATTGATATAAATAGTTGCCCTTGACGGACTTCCTCTATTGACTGAATCTTCTGCCTGTTGCTGAGAACTATTCAGGTAAATCAATCCCTGCTGATATAATCCGATAGTTGTAAAAATATCTGAAATCCCAATATCAGTTGAAAATATAAGTTCCAGATCTCCTAATTCCTGTGCTACTTTTCTTGCCTGCCTGTAATTGTGTATTGCTTCTACCGCATTGTTCTGATCAGTTTGAACATAGGCTAAATTATTGTAAAAATAATAGAGGAAATACATGTCGTGTTCCCCCTGGGCAACTCCAATAGCATCAACAAGCTCCTTTTCGGCTGCGGGAAGTTTATTCAACCTTCTTAATACGTAGATATGAGCCACCCTAATGAGCTCTTTACTCCCAGATATTTTATACTGATTTAGTGTGTTCCTTATTTCTTTAATTTGGTTGTCATAACACGATGAAAGCAGGAAACGGTTATAAAATAATTTCGTCAGTTGCTGATGTTTAACCAGATCGTCTGATTTGCTTTTTAATATGGTAGTGAGCGTGTCCGTATGGCTTTTTGCAAGGGCAGTATTACCAATGTTTACCAGAATAACAAAAAGTAAAGAGATAATCAGACTTCGCATATTTTTAAGCTTACATTCCAGCAAATATAAGATCATCATAATCCCAATTCACGAATCTCCACTTTACCAGAAGTCATATCGTAAACGCCACCAACGATCATAATTTCTCCCTTTGATTCCATTTCCTTTAAAACCGAACTTCTGCTGCGGATATCCTGGATAGACAATTTAACATTTTCATCACAAACCGCTTCAACAAAAGCTGGATTTGATGAATTGGTTTTACCAGAGAACGAAGCTTTGGAGCTTACAACTGCAGGCTGAATTTTTTGGAGCAGTACAGTGATATTCCCTAGCTTATAACCATCAATGGCAGACTTAATTGCACCGCAGTATTCATGCCCAAGCACCAATACAAGTTTGGCACCCGAAACTTTGCAGGCATATTCCATACTGCCAAGAATATCTTCATTGATGATATTGCCAGCAACCCTTACTACAAAGAGGTTCCCAATACCACTATGAAATATATCTTCCACGGGTACTCTTGAATCAAGACAGGACAGGACAACTGCTTTAGGATATTGTCCCAGGGAAGCCTTTCTCACCCTCGAATTAGTATTGCGAACGGTCAGGTTATCTTTTGTAAAATCGATATTTCCCTGCTTCATCCGTGTAAGCACATCAGCAGGTTTTAACTTCGCCTGCTGATCCTTTGTTAATATATCAGAAATAAGGATGTCCTCCCTTGCAATTTCCACGCTGTCAGCACTATCACCTGCACCATTTTCAACTGTAGAACCGCCATGTTTGCAGGAGGTAAAAACAATAATGGCGATGAACGTGGATAGTAAAAAATGCATCTGGCGGCCGGCTCCGGAACGCCTGGGAAAGCTAGAAAAAATTCCAAAGATATTAAGTATATTCATTTGTCTTCGCTTTTATATCAGGTGTGTTAAATTCTCCATTGAATTGCAAGACCTATTACATTCATTCTTACAAGATAGTGACTCAGGTATAAATTTGCAATTGAAATATTCTTATATTGTGTTTAACCAGGCGCTTATGTTTACACATTTCAACGATCTGGAAAAATCGGTTCATCTGCCCAGGGACAGAAGGTTTATCCTGGAATTGAAACCAAGAGTTCTGACCCTGCTGGTCGCATCATTCAGTATTTGCCTGCGGCTGCCTGGATGCAATATCTGCTTGCCGGTTTGGCGGATGATGCATCAGCTTCGTTTTCTCCAATCAATCGCGCAGCCCCAAAAGGCTTTCCATCCTGGGTAATTCTCTGTCACTGGGTAAATTAAATGCCTTAAACCGGATCTATACCTGCCTGGGAAATGAACTATGAAGATCTTTGAGATATATGGTGCCCCCCAGAGGTTACGCGTGGAAAATCAGCTGGGATATAAGATGGTCAAGTGGATCGAACGTATCGAGTTTGTCGAAATTCATCAGAGCATAGAAAAAGGATTCGGGGGTAAAAACGAAGATGATGAATACTTTGACCTGATAGGCAATACTTAGGAAATGGTTTAACCAAATGTGCGGTCTGCTAGATTTTTCCGCCCTTCTTCAAGCCATCTAGGATTATACTGGAATAATTAGTGTCTCCTACTATAGGCAGATCTATTGTACAACTACTGAAGTCCTTGCTCCATCTAACTATAGGTTGCCCAGTTTTGTTAAGCGTATTAATATCAATAGCAATTTTATTCGCAATCGGCCTCCATCCTAAGGAAACCCCAACGCCTCTTTCAGGGTTCAGGAATTCTCCGATAGTAGTTAGGGTTGTCATGCTGAGTTCGTAGCTATTATCTGTTAATTTAAAACCTTTTGCATTTAATGTGATATGCAATTTACCTGCGATTTTGGCAATTTCTTTGGCACATGCAGCTTTTTGTTCAGCTGCGGTATTTACGGATGTTTTTTCTGCTGAGTTTAATATATCTGTGCCGTAAACTTTATCATAATACTTACCTAAATATGAACTTAAATAAGAAAAAGTTGAAATGTCAAAAGAGCGCTTATCGGACATAATCCTGGTGAACATCTCCGCTGGACCATTAATAGTGACGCTTTCTTGTATCACCTTAGCCCTTGACCAATTATAATTTTGTTCAAGTGTTTGGACAATATCGGCAGTTGTTTGCGCCTTTATATAAAATGGGGTAGCTAAGCATAATATAGCGCATAATAAAAATAGTCTCATTCCTTTATCTTTTAATAGATGATCATTTAATACATAGTGCGAAATCTGACAAATTAGATTCCAATCTAATTTCATGACACAAATTAATTTAATCACATTTCCGGTTGTAAGTTCAATTATCGTTTAATGCCGACCATTGATCATTCAAATCTCTTTTAAACCTACTCAATTTTTGTTAAAATAAAATTAAAAACGCGTAGTTAGATAAACTCCCCCAAAATCATTATCCTCTACCAGCAGCATTATTTAACAAAAGCATAACCCAGGAGCATAAACCTATCATGATGGTACTTGTTGGTATAACGTTATATAAGAGATATCCAGCCAATCAATCCTAAATACATACCAAATTCGTGATGGGAGGCGCAAATGCAGTGAATTGTGCCTAAATACATCGTGTACAGGAAAAACAGGTTATTTAAAAATCTGTTTAATCAAATATATGCCAGCACCAGGAAGCGCGGCGACAATTTCTAAACATAAAGCCAACAGGGGTAAAATTAAATACGTCCAAGTTGGATATTTAAATTTTGGCGAGGTGCCTTTGGTACAAGTTTGTAATGCAGATAGTATCTTATCTTTATAGTACCAAAGTATTAAACAGGTTAACAACAGGTAAAAAGGTATTCTAACTGTAAATGGTGTATACAGCCCCATAAATGTCATGTCCCATATTAGTATATTCATCCAAATGGGAATAGATACTAATGCTCCTAGGATCACTGTGCGGTTATAAAGAATCAGCATTGCTGTGACAAGTTGAGAAACCCCGACGAAGGATTTGAAAGGCTCGTGATCCGCCAGGTACCAAGACAATCTAAACAAGTCGATATTTTTAAGTGGCTGTTCCATTGCCTCTTTTGTTATCCCGAATTGCCCATCAGTTAACTTACTCCAACCATATTTTAGAAGTGTCCAGGCTAACAATACTCGAGCAACCAATATAAAATAATCCCAACCCTGTCTTTTGATTAATTCTTTCATATTTTGAGCATATCAATGTCTGTGAAATAAAGGAAGTTTCCTTTAGTTCCCAAGTGTTGAATATTATTTTATCATAAAATATTAGTTAAAAATTGGTTAAACAGGGTATAAGCCTTGGCTAATTGACGGTGGCGATGTACAAATTGATTGCTGCGATGTTAAGTAGTCCTCTATAATTGCCCAAGTTAATTTATAACTTAATATCTAATTAACATTCTTAAGGTACATTTGCTACGTACAGTTTTCACATCAGTCCGCTAATTTATGTTATGGTACCGCCCCTATTTAAAAACGAAGGGTTAGAAGATTTGATAACTTTTGACCAGGTTTATAATCAGTATCATCAGGTTATCTATTCAAATATCTTTAAGCTGATAAAAGATCCTTGTATTGCTGAAGATATTTTGCAGGACGTGTTTTTCGCGCTATGGGAGAACAAGGATAAAATTGACGAACGCCCTGTTTCTGCCTGGCTGTTTGTAGTGAGTTACAATAAATCGATTTCCTACCTCAAAAAGAAGGTCAACGAAAGCATTCAATACGTAGAGAACTATGAATTTTATCAATCTGTAGCTGAAGAAATCTTCCCTGATAAGGCGTTGATAGAAGCACAGCTAAATATACTGGAGGATGCGGTAAATGCCCTGTCGCCACAGAGACAGAAAGTTTTTAGGCTTTGCAGATTAGAAGGTAAATCACAAAAAGAAACTGCCATCATTCTTGGCTTGTCTAATGAATCTGTTAAGGATTACCTAAAGCAGTCAAAATATTTTATTCAGAAATATGTCTCGTCTAACCACGCTTCGGACAGCATTGCCGGGATTTCCATTATTTTGATATTGTCAAACCTCTAGGCAAGCCGAACACTTATTGAGTTGACATAAACTTAACGTTTTGATAACGTAAGAGCGCACCCCCATATTCAGCATCTGGAGTATTTATATTCAGATGGACGAATTACAAGAGCTTATTGATAAATTGTGGTTGAAAAAACTTTCTCCGAAGGAGCAGGTGAAATTGTCTGAGTTGCTCAATAAAGATACAAGTACACTTAAACATAAACTGGAGGAAGAGTACAAAACTGATCTGATCAATGAACCCGATGAGGTGGTTGAAAAACGTTTTAGAGAAATACTGAAACAACTGCATTCCAGGATTGAACTTGCTGAGCAGCCTTCAACTCCAAAGACAGTTTCCCTGTACCAGACTATGAAATGGATAGCGGCATTGCTGATCCTTTCTCTTGCATCTGGGACCTGGTTTTTGCGGAAGGATCAGGCACCCGCACAAGTTGCTGCCAGCCGGCCTGTGGCAAAAACTTCGAGACTGCTTCAGCACGAATTTAATACCGGCAAGGTAGAAATGGTATTAAAGCTCTCTGATGGCTCAGTGGTTGCCCTTAAGCCAGGCAGTTCCCTTAGCTACTATAAGCCATTTGTAAATATATACAGGAGTATCAGCCTGAATGGTGAAGCAACATTTACAGTAGCAAAAGATAAATTACATCCTTTTATAGTGACGGCCCGGGGATTTACGACTACCGCGCTAGGCACAAAATTTACAGTAAACACGAAAGTATCTGATCATGTACTAATTAAACTGCTGGAAGGAAAGGTGGTGATTAGAAGTGATCAAGGCAGCGGTATGAGCATGAAGGATGTTTACCTTAGTGCAGGACGACAGCTATCAATTGATACTCGCTTAAAACGGTCGGAAATATCCAGTTTCATAAAGGTTAAGGAAGCCCGGGTACAGAAAGCTTTTGAGCAGCCAAAAGTAGCACTGGTTTTCAAAGAAGATACCTTGTTTAATGTATTCAACAAACTGTGCGCTCAGTATAAAATTCAGATTAGGTACGAGGGCATTGCTCCCGAAGAGATGAAAAGGTTATTCTTCACGGGGACTTTTGAGCCTTCTGAAACACTGGATGGGATATTACCCGCAATATGTAATATGAACGATTTAGAATTTAAACGGACCGCAGACCTGGTCATAATCAGCAAGAAAAAATAACAGGAACATAACAGGCTTTAGCCCTTACAGGATGTCATCAAATAATGGCAAAGGAAAGCTATTGCTAAATTTTTAATCACAATATGCAAACAAACAGACTCAAAAAGAAAATGATCAGGCGGTGTAAACGTGCCCTGGCAACCATCGCGCTGGCACTAGCCTGCCTCAATGTGCAGGCGCAGCAAACCAGTTCTATCAAAGGAACCGTGGTTGATGAAAAAGGCGTAACCCTGCCCGGGGTGTCGGTACTTATTGTAGACGTAGCGACAAAAAAACCCGAAAGCGCAGTGACTAACGACAAAGGAATTTTTATATTCAAAAACCTGGCACAGGGCAGCAGGTATGATTTTTCATTCAGCTACATTGGTTATGAAAAGCAGGTATCGCAGGGCTTTATAATCAATGCTGGAAATAATAATTCTATCCTGATTAGAATGAAACCAGCCTCTTCCGGACTCAACGAGGTGGTGGTAGTGGGATATGGTAGTCAGCAAAAAACCAAGATTACTGGCGCAATATCACAGGTAAAGTCAGAAGAACTCAACAAATATTCAGGAAGTAGCTTTGCACAGCAACTAACAGGAAAAGCAGCTGGTGTGGTGATTAACGATGTATCTGCACAGCCGGGCACTGATCCCCAAATTGTAATAAGGGGTATTGGAACATTAACTGCAGGCATAAGTCCGCTGGTAGTAGTGGACGGTTTCCCATTATCTGAAGGAAGTTCTTTAAACGCGGTAAACCCGCAGGATATAGCAACTGTAGACATCCTCAAAGATCCGGCATCAGCGGCTATATACGGATCAAGGGCAGCGAACGGGGTGATCCTGATCACTACCAAACAAGGCAGGGCCGATAAGAACACGGTATCATTTGATTATTATACTGGTATTCAGCAACGGTCTGACAAAGTAAAATTGCTGGATGCCTATCAGTATGCGCAGATAAGCACTGAAGCACGTGATATGGGTTATGTATCAAGAAATCCTGCAACCCGCAGTATAAGTGATGATTACAACACAAGAGTATCAAAAGGTGCCAATAAAAGGGATTTGAGGCTTAACTATATACAGCCTTATCTGGATAATGTACAGGGACTGACCAATACAGACTGGCTGGATGAGATTTTCAGAACGGCTCCTATCAGCAGTTACAACGTTGCGATTTCGGGAGGCAGCGAGAAATCGAAATACTATTTCTCAGGTAATTATTTCGATCAGGAAGGCATCGTGAAAGAAACGGGACTGAAAAGGTATACGATGTCATTTAAGTTTGACACCAAGCTCTCTAGAATGTTTGATGCGGGCGTGAATATCAATCCGAGTTACAATACTCAGCGAATGTTTGTGAATGATAACAACCGCAGCAACGATGCTATTGCAGCGGCTATGATCATGTA
>Ga0247815_10000701_pt1 | contig 26366 bp, 17 predicted proteins | sample UWRJL194509B1_FD_181014 | JGI IMG/M metagenome (GOLD analysis project Ga0247815, IMG submission 181014) | Plant litter microbial communities from Arlington Agricultural Research Station in Wisconsin, United States - UWRJ-L194-509B-1 | ecosystem: Environmental > Terrestrial > Plant litter >...
GGTTTTGGAGTTGACTGGCCTATCAGATATAAAGATATTGCTCCCTGGTATAGTTATGCGGAGTCGCATATCGGGGTGAGCGGACAAAAAGAAAATCTTTCGCAATTGCCGGATGGGGAATTTCTTACCCCAATGGAATTGAATTGTATTGAAAGGCACCTGGGCGATTCAATTAAGAAAAATGACCATACCCGTTTGCTCACAATTGCGCGTGTGGCTAACTTAACCAGGGGCTGGGATAACCGCGGGCCTTGCCAAAACAGGAATATGTGCAGCAGGGGTTGTCCTTTTGGAGGCTATTTTAGCAGTAACAGCTCTACTATTCCTGCAGCAATGGCCACCGGCAACCTTACATTGAGGCCATTTTCAATTGTGACCGAGATATTGTACGATGAACAAAAGCAAAAAGCCAAAGGTGTAAGGGTTATTGATGCAAACAGCAATGAAGTCCACGAGTTTTACTCAAAAATTGTTTTTGTTAACGCTTCTACAATTGCCACTGCGGGAATTTTATTGAACTCTGTATCTTCCCGTTTTCCAAACGGTTTTGGTAATGATAGTGACCAGATTGGACACAATTTAATGGACCATCATTCTTCAGGTGGGGCAGCAGGATCACATAGTGGTTATACCGACATGTATTATAAGGGAAGAAGGCCTTCAGGCTTTCTTATTCCCCGCTATCGTAATCTTCATGATAACGAAAACCTTGGCTTTAAGAGAGGTTACAATATCCAGGGACATGGCGAGCGCCGGGAGTGGTCGGACCAGGTGCAGAATTTAACGGGATTTGGAGAGTCCTTTAAGGCTCAGCTTACTACTCCGGGGCCCTGGACGGTTTGGATGGCAGGATGGGGAGAGTGCCTGCCATATTATAACAATAAAGTAACACTGGACACTTCCACGAGGGATAAATGGGGGCAACCTTTAATGAAAATTGATTTTGCTTTTCAGGAGAATGAACATAAAATGATGGAGGATATAAAGGTAACCTGTGGCGAGATGCTGGAAAAAGCAGGATTTAAAGATATCAGCACTTTCATCTACAATAAGCCCGGTGGTTCCACTATCCATGAAATGGGAACAGCAAGAATGGGCCGTGACCCAAAAACATCCGTACTCAACGAATTCAATCAAATGCACGGGGCAAAGAACGTATTTATTACAGATGGAAGCTGTATGACTTCTTCTGCCAGTCAAAATCCGTCACTAACATATATGGCCCTCACAGCAAGGGCCAGTCAGTATGCAAGCGAACAATTAAAAAAGGGCAATCTGTAATTAAAAAGAACGGTAAAAGGAATGGTCGGCCAGTGCTAACAACTCTGTGTCGCCATTGCTGTCACCATATGCATATAATACGTAATCTTCTCTATTAGGATAATTCTCAAGTAAGCGATTTACTTTTTCAGCTCCATGACAATTTTTCGTCAGGAAATTACCTGTTATGGTGTGATCTTTTACCTGAAGCCTTGTAGCAAGTACGGTGGTGATCCCGTTTTTGCTGGCCCATGGATTGATCCAATTTTCCGCAGAAGCACTGATAATAACAACTTCATGACCCATCTGCTGGTGCCACTTTATTTTTGCTAAAGCTGCCGGGTTCACAATCTTCTCAATTTTTTCTGTAAATTTCTCTGATAGAATATTAAAATATTCGGTTTTCAACCCCGCAAAAAAAGTTTTAAAAAGTCTTTCTTTGGCTTTATAATTTGGGATAAACTTGAGTTTAAATAATACCAGGTAAGGTGCCATAGTTAAACTTCCTAACACGAACTGACGCGTAGATACTGCAAACCTGATAAAGACAGGAAGGGAATCACGGGTGGTAATTGTGCCATCGAAATCAAACGCTGCGATTACTGGTTTATCGGTTAATGATGTAATGTCCGTCATTAATAGTTGCTTGTTTTAGTTGGTAAGGTAAATTTAGAATCGGAGCAGATGATGCTTTGTACACCAGTTGATTTACTCAAATCGGTCTCCTTGTATGGAATTTGATTTTCGTTAAACCGAACCCGGTTTATTCTGGCGCTGCCCCATTGTACCTCTAAAGGCTCTTTGAAGCCTTTCAGTTCTTTCATTTGTGCATTTATTTGGCTAGACATTAAAACATTGTACCTAAGGCCAAATAGCATAAATACTATGTTGAGTAAAAAAGCGCAATAGATGATGAACATTATTGTTTTGAATTTACCAAATGCGTTCAGTTCTATCATTAGCAGAACCAGCAACGGTATATACCACAATTGAGGTACATATCGTGCCCACCAGGCTTCGGGAATGATAATTATAGAAATCGTTATTATACCTATTATGTATAGCCAATTGGCAGAATTGGCGGTAGTTTTGCCTTTAAAAGATTGCCACAAGGCTGCGAATAATAAAGCTAATGACAAAATAAAAATTCCACTGAAAAAAGCCCCGAAACCAGCTATACGTGTATCAACCTGATAAGAGCCTACAACGTCAGTTTTATTGAAAGTAAATGGAAATTTGAGGGCAATGCTTTTTTGATTACCAGTCATTACGTTGTCGGAATGGGCAAAGAACGAAATTAGGAATTTGTCCAGCTCAGCCCTTCTTTCAAAACCCCCTGGCATATTATGGGTCATAATATCCACCTTATTTTTCCCCATTAACGGATAAAAAGGGTGTTGAAATTTCATCGTATTAATGATATACGGATTGTATCCTATCACGCAGGTACCAATGATCCCCGCAAACATTGTGGTACAAATTACCTTAGTGAAAAGTGTTCTCTTTTTCGTGAGAAGAAGCCATCCCAATAAACCGACTGTAAATATAACTACATACACCAGTCCGGTGAATTTGATATTGACAACAACTAAAATAATCGCAGCTAACAATATCAGGTTAAATGTATGGGGCTCCCTTATTATCCATAAAGAACATACAAAGAAACATAAGAGTAGAATAGCCAATTGTCCATCTACATATGTAGAAAGCAACTGGTTCAGGATCACTGGATTAAGGACAGCGATTGTACCGATCAATAAGGATTTTTTAGTCGATATTTTTCCAAGGCTGAACAGATGAGCGGTTGTTAAACAGAAGCCGCCAAAAAGTAAAATAAGGTTTGTTGCTTTACCACTTTCAATGCGGTTGGTTAAACTATAGAGTGTGCTTTGGGGCAATTCTACCCCTTTTGCGTAATGATTAATGTACAGGGCCATGTTGACGGTATCCGGTAGGCTCGCTTTGAAAGGATTCCAGCCATTTTTCAGCTGGTAAATGCCCTCCATATGGTACGACTGGCCATCGTAAGTGATATCATAAAAACTGATGGCAATTAACAGGGAAAGCAATATTAAGCCTATACTTAAAAAAAATGATTTGATAAATACAAGTTGCTGATTATACCATTTTTTGGCTGTAATGAAGAAAATGGCAGATGCGGCAACAAACGAGACTGGGAACTGCCATGCAGCAACATGCTGATCAATAAAAAATCCTAGTGATGTAACCAGCAAGACCACAGCGATGGTTGCTATAAGTATGCATCCTGTCAAATAAAGTGTTTTTGTGGTTTCCGCTTTTGTCTGCATATCACACCTTTAAATAAATAATCAGTACGAATGACAAAATCCACCCTACAAGAATAAGCTGCAGGAACCTGTTTTCCAGAAGGACTGTTGTTGGGCTGCCACTGATACGCCAGACAAAAGTAAGCTGGAGATATCTCATTACGCCAAGGATTACAAAAAATGAAGTAAGATATGTATTATCTCCAAAGCGGGCAGTTATCTCTGGTGAGGTGCAGTACATGACATAACATACTACCACCGCTGTTGACATCATTGTAATCGCTACGTTCAGGAACTCCATATTATAGCCCTGGATATTTTTTCGAGCCTTCTGACCTGTCTCTACATAACTTGCAACATCATCCCGGCGCTTGGCCAGAGCCAGGAACAAGGCCAGTAGCAAGGTCATCAGAATGATCCAATGGGAAAGATAAGTATTGGTAGCTACACCGCCAATCAGGATTCTCAATACAAATCCAGTTGCAATCAACATGATATCAAGTAAAGAAACATGTTTCAGTTTGATGGTATATAGAATGTTTTGTGCCAGGTATATTGCAGCAATGATCATAGCCATTGTGTTCCCCAATACAAAAAATACCGCCCCAGCCAGGATCAATAACAAGATGATGAGAACAATGCCTTCATTAACAGTTACTTTACCACTTGCCAGTGGTCTGTTTCGTTTTTTCGGGTGAATTTTATCGCTCTCAATATCAAGCATGTCATTAAAAACATAAACAGCACTTGCCAAAAAAGAAAATCCTGCAAAAGTAAGTCCAAGGTTATATAGGATCTCGGGCTGTGTTAGTTTTAAGGCGAAAAAGGCCGGCAGGAAAATAAACAAGTTTTTACTCCACTGTGGAATTCTTATTAAGAGCAGATAAGAGCGAAGTTTTTCCATTATAATATAGTTAGTGTGTAAACAAATATAAAAATATTTTCGAAAGATGAGGATGATTCTAATCCTTTAACCTGTTTGCTACTCGCCTGAATAAAGCCAATGGCACATAAATATTCTCATAAGTTATATTGCCTTACTACAATGGAATTAGGATCCGATAATCAGGCCTTAAATACAATATACTTCTTTGTTAAGTAATTAAAAAACGCAACAATTACGATGGCCAGTGCTTTGCATAAACGGATATCGAGTTTAATAACTTCAAAAAGCACCCATAGAATCATTTGATTTAAAAGTATAGCAAGGACCGAAAACAGCACAAAAGATAAAAACTCGTCCCTTTTTGAATACCTGCTTTTTTCAAATACAAATGCCCTTGACAGTAGGTAGTTAATACTTACCGCGATCACAATTGATATTACATTGGCAATCAGGTAATCAATTTTGAAAAAACTTATAAATATATTGAACGTAATAAACTCAAGACTGGCGCAAAATCCGCCTACAATAATGAATTTAAAAATTTGTTGTTTGAGTATGCCTCTAATGAATTCGACCACTTGTTATTGTTTGTTGGTTAATAAAGTCTGATCAATTTTATTTAAAATTTTCTCATCATGGTCCAGATCAAACTTTCTTGCAAATAGCATTTTGGACCTGCTAATCTTATCAAAATCCGAGATGTCGAATGACTTGGGGCTTGCATTGCCTTCCGACCAGTCTATATACCTTAGATTATCATTTACAACCTGGTTTTTAAAAACAGAGTTCATGATCAGGGTAGGTATAACTATTTCGTCAGTACCCCAGCAAAATCTAAGGAAATTAATCAGCCGGGGGCTGTGATTAAACTCATTGTTCATATATGCGGCACATTCCCCACTGATTGTCCACCAGGTGGCTTTATTGCCTCCATAGAGTATAGTTCCATCAGGAACTTTTCTGGCAGGGGCAATCATGTTAACTATTCGTTCTGCAAAGAACCTCCCCCGAAAATTAAGATCTGTAAAATGATACTTTTCATACCTGTCAGCTGCTGTTCGCCACCAGTCCGTCTGATGGGATTCATCATAGGCAATGAAGTTTTTTCCGGGATGCTGCAACAGGAAATTATAAATATTCTCAGGTGAATTAATCGGATAATCCTGGCCGCTTAACAGATTAATAAAATCATATGTCTTACCTGATGCCAACACTTCTGATATCGCATTGAAAATCGCCTGAACAATCGTAAATCCACCCCAATTGCATTCCACGCGTTTTTTTATAAAAGTTACATCCGGAAAATTTTCATTGACTTTCCATGTTTCGAGTGCTACTTTCGCGTCGGCATGGACATAAAAATCAAATTGCGGATGCTGCATGGATTTAATCAGCCTTACTAGTTGGGCAGGATTTTTGTGTGTAAGAATAATGTGAGCGACGCGCATATTTAAATATAGAGAGTAAGATTTAATACGGGATTCCGATTGATTAAGCGATACATAATTTGATTATCTTCTGATACTTTTAGTCCTCTATTATTTATAGTACATCGTATCGAAGATACAATATCTTTCAAAGTTTTCCTAATCACATGTTATGGTAAAAATTACTTATAATGGACATCCGATTTACCTTTTTAATTGTATGGTGTAAATGAGCCAACTAAATAACAAAGCGATTAAAAATCTGGTATTATTATCATATGGTAGTATTACAGAATCTCTAAGAGCTATATTCTGTATTTTAAGTTTTAACGCATGGCGCGGAAGTCGTGGCCGTACACATATAATTGTTTATACAGATAAGATTGATTTTTTCAAATCCTACTTGCCTGATTTTGATATCGAATATGTTTTGTTAACTGATGAAAGTTTAAAAGACATGCAGGCAGGGACTAACTTTAATCACCGAATCAAGGTGTCTGTCATAGATTTGACTTTTAAAAAGTATCCTGAAGAAAGCCTGATATATATCGATTCGGACACATTTTTTATCGGTAGTCCAAAGCCTCTTCTTAAAGATTTCGGCCAGGAAATGAGTTATATGCATAAAAGAGAATATAATTTCGACGAGGGACTGGAACTCTTTAAATCTTACGGTGAAGGTCAGTTTCCGGAAGCTTTTTTAAATTATATTTCAGAACGTGACTTTGATATCGGCGGCGAAAAAATGAAATTTAATAACCGCGATTATAGCTGGAATTCTGGATTGCTGGGACTAAATAGCGGATTCGGTAAATATATGCCTGACGTACTGAAATTAACCGATGAGTTCTACTCGAACTCTAAATGGTTTGTAAGTGAGCAACTTGCTTTTTCGCTTATCTTGCAAAGGAAAACCACTATTAAAAGAGCTGACAGTTCTGTTTTTCATTATTGGGCGCCAAAACAGAAAAAATTTGCTGATGAATTGATTTTGAATTTCTTCAGTGAATTCAATGAAACGAGTCGCAAAGGAAAACTGGCCCTAAGGATATTAACAATAGAATGGAAATGCCGGATTGAGGCAGATCAGCTTTATACAGCTTCAGCGTTAGCTTTTTCAGAGCGGTATTACAAATATGGGTTCAGAAAACGGATGCACTCACTGCTTAAAGTAGCCATGGCCTCACAATTCCGGATTCTTGGTGACTTTGTCAGCAGTTGATTCAAACAAATAAACCGTTACATCTGCTGTTGATTTAACCAATACCGGTTTACCAAGCGTACTTAGCTGCTGAATTAAATTCTCATCCGGCCTTATCTTACTTCTGTAGTACCACAGTGGATCCTCAGCTTTATCTCCTATATCTGTTAAAAACACAGTATTGCAGATCATCCATATTCGTTTTTTTCCTGAAAACTGACTGAATTCCTTTTGTAGCTCCTTGTTGTAAATACTGCGGTTGGCTGAGGTCTTCCGATAATCCTGACCTTCAACGGCGGTATACCGAAGATTGAGGATTTTTTGGTATACTTTATAACCGGGCGCATTGTTCCAATAGTTATATACTACGTCACCTTCCATGAAATTATCATTAATATAAAGAAGACATTCTTTTTCAAAAGACTTTTTATGTTTATAAAAAAAGCGGGGTTGATAAATAAAATACACAGATTGAATGAAGGGGCCGATTAAAACCAGCAGGTATAAGAGCCTTGATAAATGGGCTGATCTCAGCTTTTTTTGTAAGCGCTGTAATCCTGCACCTATGAAAATAATAAAAACGGGTGACATAAACACCCAAAATCTTTCCAGCAAGGGATAAAGGTATAACCCCGAAGCGATGAGCATGAATAGGATAGAGAACGTAAATACATAAAAACTTTTTTTGTTATTTCTGAAAATGTCAATCACGCCTAAGAAAAAACACAGGGTAGGTAAAAACGGAATTGAAATGAATTTGATGTAGAAATGTGGATCAAAGCTTTTCAGGTTCCATACCAATCCGAGTGGATAGTCCATGAGATCATAGAAGTTTCTTGGAAACCAATTGAGTTGCTGCAATGTCAGCGGGGGCAAAGGCATAAAATTACCATAGAGTTTGAAAAAGTAAACTACCCATTCTGACTCGGCATGTTTATAGGTAAAAAGGATGTAATTTATACTGAAACTGATCAGCCACAAACTAAATGCTGTTGCATTCGCAAAAAGTGCCTTACGGTCTTTTCTAATTATATCGGATAAGATCAGTCCAAATGCTATTCCTGCCAGTACAAAGATCACGGAAAATGAAAACCACAACAAGATGCCACCAAATATTCCCCAACAAAATTTGTCACGAAAACCATTCTTTAATTGATATTGGTGAAATAGTAATAATGCTAAAATTGTAGCCAGGCATTCAGTTGAATATTGTTTAATTTCTACGCTGTGATAAGTTAGTGCAGGCGACAACGCAAATATTGCCACCGCTACCAAAAGGGGCCAGGGTTTTAAATAATGTTTGCATATCTCAGGAAACAGAATTAATGAAGTGATGCCTGCAATAAAAGGAATTATACGTAGCGACATTTCATGATAGCCAAACAAATCCGTACATAATTTAACCATCCAAAGAAATCCAATCGGGGCTTTTTGTTGATAGTCTAATACATTGCTCGCAAGTTCCAGGTAACTCATGTGCGCAAAACTTGAGCACAGATAAATTTCGTCCATCCATAGTGATCTGTTGTTGATAAAATGAAATAGGCGTACTGCGCTACCAATCAATAAGATGGCGGTTAAAATGGTTTTAAACTGGTAATTATGATCAAAAAAATTATTCTTCTTGATTAATTTATTCATTCTTAGTATCTTAATTTACAATATCCAAAATATTAATATTTTATTGCTTTAAAAACTGGTAAAAAAGAAATTTTCAAATAAACTGATGGTATAATTTGAATTACAAGATACACTGGATGAACGATAGAATTACTTTAAATGATCAGTCTGTTGCAGAAGACAGGCCAGATCTTCAGCTGCGACCTGCAAGGTTTTATGAATACATATATATAACAAGGCCCGACAACTGGGTTAAAAATGTTTTTATGGTGCCCGGAATGTTATTTGCCCTATCAGTTTTCCACACCGCGTTTACAACCAATCTCTTAAGCCGGATTATTTTGGGGATCATTAGTATTTGTCTAATCGCCTCTGCTAATTACGTCATTAATGAGTATCTGGATAAAAGTTTTGATAAGTTCCACCCGTTAAAAAACCGGAGGTCATCTGTCGTTACACTGATTAACCCATTTATATTATATACTGAATATGCCTTTTTAGCACTCGCCGGTATTTCGCTGGCATATGTGGTTTCTGTAAAATTCATGGCTATGGCCTTTTTTTTATTGGTGATGGGGGTGATATACAACGTAAAACCATTTCGTAGTAAAGACAGGGTTTTCCTGGATGTACTTAGCGAGTCCATTAATAACCCCATCCGCTTTGCCGCCGGGTGGTTTATTTTCACTCCATCATTAGGCTTACCAGGTAGTAAGTGGGATTTGAACTGGATTAATACTTTTCCGCCAGTAAGTATCATTATTGCTTATTGGATGGGCGGTGCATTTCTAATGGCAACCAAACGCTTTGCTGAATACAGGCTCATTGCAAACCCCACAATTGCCGGTTTATACCGCAGGTCATTTAAATTTTATACAGAAAACAGCTTGCTTGTATCCATGTTCTTTTATGCAATTACTTCAGCTTTTTTTATGGGTATATTTCTAATCAAAGACAGGATTGAACTACTGGTCAGTTTTCCTTTTTTTGCATTACTGTTTTCCTGGTACCTGAGGATCGGCCTGCTCAACGATTCGCCTGTGCAAGGTTCTGAAAAATTATACACCCGTAAGTGGTTTATGGTGTATTTGCTTTTATTTACTACGCTTTTATGCGTGCTGATGTTTATAAAAATCCCCTGGTTGTACTGGTTTCTCAAAAATGCCAATAACTATTAACACATAAACCATCATCATCATACCGCTTACAAATAGCAATGAAAATGCTCGTTGTAGCTTCATAACAATTAAACCTCAATTATTTACTGATGAAACCATCATAAGCAAACCGCATACAAAAAGTAATAAATATACTTATGATAGCTTTATAGCCGCTAAAAAACAAATATATTCTGATGAAACATGAACATTACGATTTAATTGTTGCCGGGACTGGATTTGCTTCTAGCTTTTTTTTGAGTAAATATCTTTCTAAAGCAAAGGATAATGCAAAGATATTGGTTCTGGAGAAGGGACATTTATATCCAATGACGGAGCGCCTCAAGGTGAAAAGAGGGCAGTCCTCTCCATACATGCAATATGAACGGCCCTGGGAGAATGAGATCCGTAATATGAACAAAGAGAAGGAGTGGCCATTTTCAACTACTTTTGGTGGTTCATCTAACTGCTGGTGGGGCTGCACGCCCCGGTTTATGCCAAACGACTTCAAAATGAAATCGATGTATGGCATTGCCGATGACTGGCCACTTGACTATAATGATCTTGAACCTTATTACAGCGAAGCAGAAGAAATTATGAGTGTTTCAGGTCCTGATTTTACACCTTTCCCAAAGCGTGACAAGTATCCTTTGCCGGCCCACGCGTTTACGTTAGTTGATAAAATCATGCATAAAAAGTATGGCAACCTTTATATCAGCCAGCCGGGTGCGAGGGCAAGCAGGGCCACCAGGCACAGGAAAGCTTGTATGGCATTCAGCAACTGTGAGACTTGCCCGATGGATGCTAAGTTCACCATTGAGAATTCCGGAATGGGGGTATATAATGATCAGCGTCTGGAATTATCTTACGGAGCAGAGGTGTTGTATCTGGAAACAGCAAATGATAGCGTTAAAAAGGTCTTCTTCAGGCAAGCCGGGAAGGAATATTCGATAGATGCGGAAGTCGTAGCTTTAGGTACCAACCCATTTTTTAATACTAATATATTACTGCGGTCTGGGGACAAAAACGTACTTACTGGTAAAGGCTTTGGTGAACAGCTAGGCATGCAGGTCCACATTCATTTAGAGAATATGACAAATGCCGGCGGTAGTACATGGGTAAACGCCAATGGCTATATGTTATATGATGGAGAGCACCGGAAGCACCACGCGGCCTGTTTAATTGAAGCTAATAATGCACCTTTTGATATCAGGTTGGAAAGGGGAAAACATTTGAATGTGGCAAGTTTCAGATGTGTATTTGAGGATCTGCCCAATAATAAGAATTACATTACTACAGCGGCGGACCACCTTGTTCCGGAAGTTCATTTTGAAGAAAGATCCTCATATGCGTTAGATGCAATAACAAACATGAAAAAACAACTGCCTGATATTCTATCCTGCCTCCCTGTGGAAAAACTTATATTTTTTGATCCGGCCCCCCATGAGGGGCATATAATAGGAGGAACACGTATGAGCAACAACAAGCTTAGTGGAGTGGTCGACAAACACCTTATTCACCACCAGTACCGTAATCTGTTTGTCCTGGGGGCTGGGGCCTTTACTACATTCGGGCCGTCTAACCCTACATTGACCCTGTCTGCATTGTCTTTATTTGCGGCTGATAAATCGTTTTGAATGGAAAGAAGAAAATTTTTATTATTAGCGGGCGTCGGTGCGGGAATGTGCATATTATCCCCAGCTGTGTATTTCATTGCTCCAGATACCAAAGAATTTGCTGTGAAGCTTATTTTGAGGGAGTTTTATTACCTTAAAATTGCCCCTGGTAGCGTTGAGAAATACGTAGATGATTTCATTGAATCAAACGGTAATGATCTGGTGTCACGTCTAAAATGGAAAACTACGTACTATCTCAGGCTGAGTTACGATCAATCTGACAGGATGCGTGATTTGTTCAGGTATTTTATTTTGTCTACTAACTTTTTCATCAACAAAACTGACGAAAGCAAAGAGATCCATTATCTTGGGATGTATTCCCCTTATACTAATCCCATCACCAATCCCTATTCGTTTATCATCTATCCGCCAGAAAGTATCAGAGAGGTTTGATTGCAGTGAGAATTACTGATAAACCTTAACCGCCCCTAAGTGGCGCACAACACATATATGGTTGCTTGTTTTATTTCGGACATAGTATATTCGACTGAAATAATTACATTTACCCTACATGAAGCGCACCTCAATTATCAGTGTTAATTTTAATCAGCCAGAAGTAACCATTGATTTTCTCAAATCTATCCTGCTTTATACAGATATATCAACGGTTGAAGTGATCCTTGTAGATAATGGAAGCCGCGAAGATCACGGTGCGGCTTTTCTAGCTGCTTTTCCTGGGCTGGTCTATATCCGTTCCGCAGAAAATCTTGGATTTGCCGGCGGTAATAACCTGGGCATTAAACAAGCTACGGGAGACTACCTGCTTTTATTAAATAATGATACTGAAGTTACGGCTAATCTGATAGGAGAATTAAGCAGCGAACTGGAAAAGGATGAATCTATAGGATTAGTATCTCCATTGCTCTTGTACTTTGACGCACCAGAGGTGATTCAGTATGCGGGGTTTTCAGAAATGAATTATCTCACCTGCAGAAATAGTGTAATAGGTGGAATGGAAATCAATAAAGGCCAATATGACAATGATAGCAGGGAAACCGCTTTCTGCCATGGGGCCGCAATGATGTGCAGGCGTGCAGATCTGGAAAAGATAGGTTTAATGGAAGATCAGTTTTTCCTATATTATGAAGAACTGGACTGGTGTGAAAAATTTAAGAGGGGTGGTAAAAAGATCTGGTTCACCGGCCGGGCCACTGTTTTCCATAAAGAATCCATGAGCGTTGGGAAAGAAAGCAGCATCAAGACCTACTTCATGACGAGAAACAGGATGTTATTTATCCGCAGAAATACGGGTATGCTCAACACCTTGTTGTTCAGCATTTATTATATTGGGCTTGCCTGTCCCAAGCAAATCTTACTTTACCTCAAGAACGGCAGGCGAGACCTGGTAAAGTGGGTATTTCGCGGAATAGGCTGGAATCTGACACAATCAAAAGACAGTACTGAACTCGGTTTTAAAATATAAGTATGATAATAATTTTCTGGATCAGTATTTTCCTGATCATTTACACCTTTGTAGGTTACGGTTTTGTCCTTTATTTTCTGGTGAAAATCAAAAGGATATTTAAAAAGCCTTTTGTATTTAAAACCGATGTGATCCTTCCAACAGTTACTGTATTGATTGCTGCATATAATGAAGAAGATATTATAGAAGATAAAGTAGAGAATACCTTATTACTGAATTATCCTAAAGATAAGGTTCAGGTGATATTTATTACCGATGGTTCATCTGATAGTACTGCTGAAAAAATTGCCGGGTTTGATGAAGTCACGCTGTTACATCAGGACATAAGGGCGGGAAAGATGGCTGCTATCAAACGTGCTATCCCATCTATTGAAGGAGAAATAACCGTTTTTACGGACGCGAACACTTTTCTAAACAAAGATGCTTTACTGGAGTTGGTTAAACATTATCAAAATCCAAGGGTAGGCGCAGTAGCGGGTGAAAAACGAATAATGGTTGAAGAAACAGCAGATGCCAGCTCAGCTGGAGAAGGCTTTTATTGGAAATATGAATCCAAATTGAAAAAATGGGATTATGAATTATATTCAAATGTTGGTGCCGCTGGTGAATTGTTCAGTATACGTACCTCGCTCTATCAGCCGGTTGAAAGCGATACAATTATAGACGACCATATGATTGCAATGCGGATAGCTGAAAAAGGCTACATCATTGCTTATGAACCTGAAGCCTATGCTATGGAAACTGCATCTGCAGATGTGAAAGAAGAACTAAAAAGAAAGATACGGATTGCAGCGGGTGGAATACAGTCAATTTTACGTTTAAGGAAGGCCGCTAATCCCTTCCATAATCCTGTTTTTACATTTCAATATATCAGTCATCGCGTATTGCGCTGGACCATAACGCCGTTTCTTTTGTTTCTTGTTTTTATCCTTAATGGATTCCTCGCGATTGAAACCCCTGGTACTTTCTACAAAATATTCTTTATGCTGCAGGTTGCTTTTTATGGACTTAGTTTAGTCGGGCTATATTTTGAAAGCAGGAATATTCGTGTAAAGGCCCTTTTTATCCCTTATTATTTCTGTGTAATGAATTACGCTGTTCTTGCTGGTATAATAAGGTATTACAAAAAAAATCAGAGTGCCGCCTGGGAGAAGTCTAAAAGGAAGGTTTAGTGATCAATTAAGGTGTGATGTATTCCTTTGGATAGGGGCAAGAGTCTGACCGTCACCGGGCTCGAAAAATAATCGTGTGCCACACTCATGATGTAATTTCCTGGCAACATTGTAGTGATGATTTTCCAGCTGGACAAAACACCTTGAAGGTCAGACGGTATTACATTAATGTCTTGCGCACAGCTTATCGTTTTTAAGTCGTTAACGAGACCAGTGCCAAGGCCTTTTAAAAATGATTCCTTCCGTGTCCATAATCTAAAAAAATCCGTTCTTGGATCCTCTGTCTCCCTCAGGAGTTTAAGTTCCGCCTCAGAGCACGCAAATTCAGCCACTGAGGGATAATCAAAAGCGGGGTTAATAAACTCCAGGTCTATTCCAATCCGTAGTTTTGAAAGTGCAATGACTGCCCTTTCATGTGTGTGGGAAACATTAAATTGTATACCTGTATAATTCTTCAAATAAGGTTTCCCATTGATTCCGGCAACAATATTTATTTTTTCAGGCGACACATGATGTTCGTCTGCCAACAGAAGTTTCAAGTATGCCCTGGTCACTATAAACTGGTCCTTGTCCTTATCCTGACGAAACCTCGCCGCATGCTGCTGCTCCTCATCGGAAAGAAATTTCTCCAGCTGGTGTTTGTGATTAGCCTGGTCTTTTAGATTAATTTCCCATACATTGATATCGGCGGTATTTTCCCTACTTGACGAGGCCATAACGCTCCAATGTATATCCTCACAAAATAAACAGTTGTCCATTAGACTTTGTTATAAATATGGTCAGGATACGCTATCCAGGACTTCTTGTAGCTTGCGTGCGAAAGATTTATCATAGGGTGCAAGTAACATTGTTTTATGGTCACCTGGAACATCGTGCACTTCTACACCCTTTTGTGCATACTTTTGCCAGCCAAGGTATTTATAATCTTCTACGAAGTAAATATTATCTTTGGCTCTGAATAAATGTACCTTTTCATTAAAAGGAGCAAGTTTATACGCCTGATAGGCAATTTCATACTTTTCATCAATCCTCCTCATGATCTTGTAGATTGTACCCTGCTGTTGTTGCTGTTCAATTACAGGACCGCCGAAAACAGATTGCATTTTCTTGTTGAGCAACAGCTTTTGATATTCAACAGTTTTCCTTGGGTTTTTTATAAAGGATCTGACAATCCACCAGAATTTAGGAAGTTGCTTTTTGATTTTTTCGATGTACACGCTCAAATTAGAGCCATGGAAGTCGAGGTTTTTTGCATTGGTATCAAAAATGGCAATCAAACTGATGTCATGTCCAAGTAAGCGTAGCTGCCTGGCCATTTCTATAACTACATACCCTCCAAAAGAATAACCTGCCAGCGCATAAGGGCCGGTAGGATTTTGTGCAAGAATACTCTCGATATAATATTTTGCAATGTCTTCCATATTATCCATAGGTTCCTCAATGCCATCCAGGCCTTGTGCCTGAATACCATAAACAGGTTGCTCCGGATCTACATATAACCCTATCCCGCTAAAATTCAATACATTATAACCTCCGCCATGGACAATGTAGATAGGGGTTTTTGTACCTGATGGTTTAATAGGGACCAATGAAGTATAACTGGTCGGCTTGTTTTGCCCGTCAAATAATTTGGCCAATGTCCTAACAGTAGGATATTCAAACAAGGTAGAAAGTGGCAATCCATGACCGTTCGCCCTTTCAATCTGGATCATAAACTGAATGGCAATCAGTGAATGGCCGCCAAGCTCAAAAAAATTATCATCAATGCCAATATCTTTAATATTTAGCAGATCTTCCCAGATTTTAACAATCTCTTTTTCGGTTTCAGTTTTAGGCGTGGTGTAATTGACCTTATCTCCGATATGCAAGTGATCTGGCGCAGGCAGTTGTTTTTTGTCAATTTTCCCACTCGTTGTTCGTGGGAAATCTTTCATCCAGACGAAAACGGAAGGTATCATGTAACCAGGAAGCTGGTTATGAATCTCTGCCCTGACAAAAGCTGTATCTTGTTTTTCGTTGGATGAGGAGAGATATGCAACGAGCCTTTTCTGGCCATTATGATCTTCTTTCGCGGTAACTACGCATTGTGCAATGCCTGCAATACGGCTTAATACGACTTCAACTTCTCCAAGTTCTATGCGATATCCCCTTATTTTTACCTGATCATCGTTCCTTCCAATAAATTCGAGGCTTCCATCAGGAAGTATCTTCGCCAGATCACCTGTTCGATAAACCCTGGTTCGTACCCCCTGAGGGAGGTCTAACATTACAAAGCGTTCATTGGTAAGCTTTTGATTATTCAGATATCCTGTGGCAAGACTTGCACCTGCAATACACAACTCACCAGTTTCTCCGTCATCAAGAATCTCCAGGTTTTCGCCTGTGATATAGATGGTTGTATTATTTATGGGGTAACCTATTTTAGGCAAACCAGGCCACAATGAAGGATCTCCATTTAGTTTAAGTTGGGTAACCACGTGACATTCTGTTGGACCATATTGATTGTACAATATGCAACCGGGAATTGAGCTGAAAAATTCTTCGATTTGGGGTGTAATCTTAAGCTGTTCACCTGCTGTCATAACTTCCAGTAAAGAGGAAGGGAATTTGCCAATGCTCACCGCGGTTTCGGCCAGAAATTGTAACGCTACAAACGGCAAGTATATCCTGGTGATGTTATTTCGTTCAATTTTTGCCAGCAGGTTATCAGGGTTCAAACGCATAACATCGTCAATAAGGATAAGCTGACCGCCAGTAGTGAGCGTTGCAAATATCTCCTGAAAAGACACATCAAATGTTAATGGGGCAAATTGAAGTGTTTTGCTATCGGCCGTCGCTACTGAATTTTGGTTTTGCCAGAGAATAAGGTTGACCAATGCACGTTGGGTTAGATAAACGCCTTTTGGCTTTCCTGTAGATCCTGAAGTATATAATACATATACATTAGGATTCTGGAAAATAAGTGACTGCTCTGGTAAACTATAGGTAATATCAAAATCGATAGTTTCCAGACCAAGCTGATTAAAAAATTTAGTCTCTACCGAGCCTGATATGCAATATTGCAGATTAGCATCCTCAGTGATTTGATTTAACCTCTCTTCCGGATAGGTAGGGTCAAGTGGAAGGTATGCTTTTCCTGCTTTCACAATAGCCAGCACAGCAATAACCATATTGAGCCCTCTGGTCGTACTGATACCAATGATTTCTTCATTTGGTGCAAAATGCAAAATAGCCCTGCTCAGGTTATCTGCTCTTATATTAAGATTACTGTAACTGATAGATTCATCTTTGAAGCTGATCGCTGGCTTGTCTTTGAAAGTACTTGCTGCCTGCTCAAACAGCAACTGTACAGTAATATCGTTGAGTTCAATCGCTTCATCCGGCGCGCTGATGATCGTTCTTCTGGCTAATGATGTGGACCGTTTAAATACAGGTTCATTGAGATAGTACGGTGAATCGGGAATAAGAACTTCACTAAGCTTTAATTCCGGATAATTCACCACAAATTTTAGCATCCGTTCAAAACCATCCATCATTTGACGGATAGTTGCTGGTTCAAACAATTGTGTATTGAAAGACCATTCCATTACAAGTGAATTTTCAGACCCGCTTGCATTGATAAAGAGTTCGAAGCTCTCGTATTCTCTGGGATTGCTAATTAACTGGTAATCTAGTCCTGCAAATGAAACCCCATCATCTAGTCCCATATCTACGTTAAATACAACAGGAACCAGCGGTATACGGGAAGGATCCCTTGCTATTTTGAGTTTTCGTAACAGGTTTCCCCAGGTAAGTTGCTGGTTGTCGAATGCATCCAGGATTGCCGGTTTTCTTAATCTTAAATATTCCTTGAAACTAAAATTCTTGTTTGGCCGGCTTCTGAGCGGAAGAAGATTTACGCAATGGCCAACCAGATCATAGTGACCGGTAATTGATTGTCCGGAAGCGGGTAAGCCAACTACAATATCCTTTTGACCTGTAACCATATGAAGGAAAAGTTCAAAGGCAGAGAGAAAGGTTAGAACAAGGCTGCTTCCCTGAGCCCGGCCTGTTTCCTTTAAAGCTTTTACCAGGTCATAATCTAAGCGAAAGTCGAGGCGATTACTCTTAAATGTCCTGATTCCAGGGCGTTGATGATCTGTTGGAAGATCCATTACAGGTACGTCTTGCTCGTATTGCTGTAACCAGTATTTTTCCACATTTGCCCGTTCACGGCTCAAAGCATAATCAGCCTGTTCGCTCGCAAATTCGGCAAGGGATGTAGCCTTTCCCATTTCTGCGTTGATATGCCTTACCCTGGCGCTATAAAATTTACTGATATCCTGTAAAATGACGCCGAGCGACCAGCCGTCGCATACAATATGGTGACCGGTAAACGTAAAATGGTATTCATTTTCTGACAGGCGATGGATTCCTACTTTAAAAAGAGGTCCGTTTAAAAGGTCAAATAAGTATAATGCATCATTTAACACATACTTTTTCAGTTCCGCTTCCTGCGAGGCAAAAGATCGGTCAGAAAGGTCTTCATAAAAGAGATAGTCTTTAACTGTATCAAAGATAAGTACGGTAGAACCATCCTGACTGAATGCAGACCTCAGGGCTTCATGTCTTTTTACCAGGCTCTCAATTGCTGACTTCAAATAATCAACGTTGACTGCCCCATGCAGTCTAAGCGAGAGTGATTCATTATATCCTCTGCTCGCATCAGTCCCTCCCAGCATACAGGACGTCCAAATTTCCTTTTGGGGCTCTGTTGCTGCTGCGGTACGGATAATTTCTCCCCCAGAAAACGGGTCGAAATCTACGTGTGTAAAAACTACATGTTCTATGCTGTCTACCATTTTTTTTAAATCTTTGTCTCCACCTGAAGGTACCTTTCCGGATTGTCTGGATCAGCGATAAACCATGCCGGATTTCCCGCACGGTCTCTGCCTAATCTTGCTCCTTCTACCGGCGGGGTTACATTACCTGTCTTTTCAACATCAGGGACCGCAGGCAAGGGAATCAATTTTACACCAATCAGTTCAAGTATACTCTCCCGGAATTTTGCTGCAATTGTTTCAATCTCCTCCAATGTATGTGCTTCTGTAAGGAAACACGGAAAACCATCCCAGATATGAATTCCTTTTTCTCGCATCAGCGTGAACAGCAACTCGCTGTAGGGATATTCCTCTTTAAATTTGATCTTCCATAATGAGCCAAAATGCGCTATATACATTGGAAGCCTGAACTCATCTGCTGTATCATTCAATAAGCCGGCCAAAAATGTAGTACGCTCATTTAAATCCGTTTGAAATTGTGTCCCTTTTTCTTTCAGATAGCTTAATGAAGCCTTTCCGGCTGCCAATGCAAGTGGATGTCTGACAAAGGTTCCCGCAAAATAAGTTACACCAATTTCTGGGAAGGATTCATCTCCATACTGCCAGAAACCACCGTCGAGGGCATCCATATATTCTTTTTTTCCGGCTATAGCGCCTATCGGCATTCCTCCGCCAATCACTTTACCATAAGTACCAAGATCTGCCCGGATACCAAATATGGCCTGGGCACCGCCTTGATGTGCACGGAAGCCGGTAATAACTTCGTCAAATATTAAAACGGTTTCAGATTTAAGTGTAATCTCCCTGATCTCTTTGAGGAAGTCAACCGGTTGAAATTCGGGTCTTCTGCTCTGTACGGGTTCTACCAAAACGGCAGCAAGCTCGTGTGCCCTTTCCCTTATGATGCGTAAACTTTCCTCAGTTCCGTAGTCGAGCACAAGCATATTCTGTACTGCCTCAGGCATAATGCCAGGTGCGGCAGGAAAGCTTTTCAATTTTTTGGTACCTCTAATAATTACTTCGTCATTGATCCCATGATAGGATCCTGAGAAAGACACGATCAAAGAACGCCCGGTGACCGTCCTTGCAATCCTCATTGCTCCTAAAACCGCCTCAGATCCAGTATTACATAAGGCGGCGCGGTCAAATCCGGTAAATTCACAGATCAGCTCGCTTACCTCACCTGCCAGTTCATGTTGCGGGCCAATTTCGTAACCTTTCTCTACCTGAGCAAGCACTGCTGCTTTTAATACAGGGTGCTGATATCCGAGTAAGTTTGATCCAAATCCGTTGAGTGCGTCGATATAGTCATTTCCATCGATATCCCAAAGATGGCTGCCTTGAGATTTATTGGTTACGATCGAGTAGACAATCTCTTTGGTATATGGCTTAAATCCCGATACTACTCTTGGATCGGCCATGTGGGACCTGTTCTTTTGGGTAAAAGCTTTGCTGCCTGCGGTTTTTTTGTTATAGCGCTGCGTAAGTTCCTCCAGGAAATGTTTCTGATAAGGCTCTAGTGCTGTGGCGGTTTTTTCTATTCTTGCGGTAGCACCAAATGGTTTTTTGATTTCACTGAGTTCTTCTGCCGAAAGATCAGACAGTGCAAGAGATGCGACAGGTTGTGCAATTTTTTCAACTATAGGCGGCTGGACGGATACCTCTGCATATGCTACTGGTGCCGTGCCTTGCATCAGCTCAACTTGTTTAGATAACAGTTGAAGCTGCTGGGCAATTAATCCCAGAGCTGAGTTAGCCGGAGCAAAGGCAGCCGGGGCAGAATTGGATGGTTGAATAGGTGTTGCTGACTGCCGCTGTATGGGTGCGGCTGCAGCTTCCTGCGGAAGGCTTTGGTCAACAAATGCGGCAAGGGCATTTATAGTAGCATACTCCTCATTCAGCTGCCTGAAAGTAATTGGGAGCGTAAATTCTTTTTTGAAGGTAAGGGCAAGCTGCGTTAACAGTAACGAATCCAGGCCTATTTCTATAAAACTCATATCGGATGTAACGCCATCCATCTCAATTCCGGAGGCGTCTTCCAGGATATGTTTTATTTTTTCAATCAATATATCTTTCCTCATGGCAGTGAAGGTTTGTATTAGGGGTTCTTCCGTGGTTATTTGTTGTAACTGAGGTTTGGCCCAGTATATCTTTTTATTGTAGCTGTATGTAGGTAACTCAATTTTCTTTCTCGACTGATGGCGATAAAAGGCATTCCAATCAGGGTCAATACCAGATTTCCAAACTTTACCTACAGCATTTAAAATGGCATCCCGGGAACCGGCTACCTCTTTCTTATCCAGACTGGCAATGGCATTGTACATGCTTTTTGATCCATGTTGAAAAATAAGCGTAGTACAGGTATTCCCTGGCCCTGCCTCTATAAATAACGGATTGTCCAGTTCCAGGATAGTTTCCACCGCGGCTGAAAATGCTACGGTCTTTCTCATATGGTTTGTCCAGTAAGCAGGGTCTTGTGCATCAGCGTCCGTTAAAAATTGACCGGTAACCGTAGATACAATGGGCTTTTGTGGCCTGTTCAATCTGATACTTCCTACCTCTGCGGCAAACTCGTGGAGTACAGGGTCCATCATCCAGGAATGAAATGCATGACTCGTCGCCAATTTTTTATGCAGAATTCCCTTTTCATCCAATTGGGTTTGAAAATCACTGATCATTTCATCAGTTCCTGCCAGCACACATAGTTTAGGACTATTGATTGCTGCCACTGATATTTTTTCCGGAAGAATTTCTTCCAGCTGTGAATATGGCGACCGCACGCTCAGCATACTTCCTGATGGTAGACTGCTGACCAGTTTTCCACGTATAGCAATTAATTTGAGTGCGTCTTCCAAAGTAAATACCCCCGCCAGATGTGCAGCAACATATTCTCCAATGCTATGACCGCACAATATAGAGGGCTGGATTCCCCAGCTCATCCATAATTTTGCCAGTGCATAAGAAATTACAAATAAAGCCGGTTGAGTATATTTTGTGTTGTCTATATCAATCTGTGCCTGACGGTCGGTACTATCTGTATAAATAATATTCCTGATATCTTTGTCAAGATAGGGGCTAAGCAATGAAGCGCATTGGTCAACTGCCGCTCTAAACACTTCTTCATCCTGATATAGTTCAGCGCCCATATTTAAATATTGCGCACCTTGTCCGGGAAACATAAATACCGTTTCTCCAGGCATTTGTTTTATAGCATCAGATTTCGCCAATGGCCTTGCTAAGGCATTTTCCAGTTCATCTTTTCCAATGGCTACAACAAAACTGCGGTAACCAAAATTTGGTCTGGTCGTTTGGAGAGTATATGCTGTGTCGTCGAGATTCAGCTCTGGATGTTCATGAATATATGTTTGCAAAGCAGTTTTATATCCCTGAAGGCTTTCTTCGGTTTTAGCCGACCAAATAAATAAATTTTTTCTTTGTTCCTTATCTTTGCTTGCCACATTAGCATGGTCGTATTCTTCCACAATAACGTGAACATTTGTACCGCCAACCCCAAAAGAACTTACACCGGCCCTTCTAACTTTGTCAGTATCCCAGGGTTTAAGCTCCTGGTTGACATAAAATGGTGAGGCGGCGAAATCTATTTCGGGGTTAGGGCTGTCGAAATTAATAGATGGTGGAATCTCTTTATAATAGAGGGCCAGGGTGGTTTTGATTAGTCCCGCTACTCCCGCAGCAGCAGTCATATGCCCCATATTACTTTTTATTGAACCAATGGCACAAAACTGCTTTTCGGGCTGATCTCCAAAAGCTAGTTTCAGTCCTTCAATTTCAATAGGATCTCCTAAAGGCGTAGCTGTGCCATGGGCTTCTATATAAGAAAGGGTCGATGGATCAATCACGGCGTCGTTGAACGCCATCGCTATCGCTGACGCTTGTCCCTCAGTACTTGGGGCCGTGAAGCTTCCTTTTGTTCCACCGTCATTATTTACCCCCGTACCTTTGATAATTCCGTAAATGGTATCGCCATCACGTTGAGCAGCTGTTAATGTCTTTAACAAAACAACGCCTGCGCCATCACTGAAAACAGTACCTGTTGCACTTGCATCAAAAGAACGGCAGTGCCCATCCTTGCTGAGCATGGCACCTTCCTGATATAAATGGCCGCTCTTTACAGGGGAAGAAATGCTGGCGCCACCTGCAATTGCCAGGTCGCACTGGTTCTTGCGCAGGCTTTCCACTGCCTGCGAAACCGCAAGGAGAGAAGTGGAACAGGCAGAAAAAACACTGACTGCCGGTCCTTTCAGATTTAGTTCATACGCAGTTCTTGACGAGATATAGTCCTTCTCATTGACCGTCATCACCTGGAAACTGCCAACCTGATTTATTAAGGCAGGGTTTGCCACAACGTTATGCTGGTAATAGCTATTGTTTCCCGAACCGGCGAAAACCCCGGTCAGGCCTTTATATACTTCTGGCAAGTGGCCCGTTTTTTCAAGTACGTCCCTGCTGATTTCCAGAAAGATCCGTTGCTGTGGATCCATGGCCTCTGCCAATTTTGGATTGATGCCAAAAAATGCAGGATCGAACAATTCGGCACCGTCAACTATGCCCCGGGCGCTTACATATTCAGGATCGTTTTTTATCTCCTGTGGTATAGTACTATCAAGCTCTTCTTTGGTAAAAAAACTGGTCGTTTCCTTCCCGCTGCGGAGTACGTCCCAGAGTTGATCAATAGTGTTTGCCCCGGGAAATTTCCCAGCCATACCAATTATAGCAATCGGTTCTGCAGGACCTGACTTGTGATTGAGTTCTCTGCCGAGAAGTATATTGGTAGATGCAGCATTGAGATAGCTAAGTATCTGACTAATGCTTGGATATTGGTATAGTTTTGTAATTGGCAGTTGAATACCATGTGCCGTCCTTAATTGTGACACTGTTTTTAATGCGAGAAGGGAATTGCCGCCCAGCTCAAAAAAGTTATCATCCACACCAATCGTATCGAGATCCAGTACACCGGCCCATACCGCGGCGATATTTTTTTCCGAAATCGTTTTTGGCGGACTAAAAAGTACCGACAATTCCGGCCGTTTCTTTTCAGGCAAAGGGAGCGCTTTTTTATCCACCTTACCACTTGTGGTTTTGGGCAGGTCTTTCATCCAGATAAATGCAGACGGCATCATATAATCCGGTAGCTTTTCTTCAAGGTACTTTCTTACCTCAGCAGTGTTCTCAGTTTCATTTCCTGAAACAAGGTAAGCAAGTAACTTGCTTTGGCCTGCCTGGTCATCTTTGGCAACCACTACTGCTTGTTTAATGCCCTCAATCGTGTTTAGTATTACCTCAATTTCGCCCAGTTCAATCCTGTATCCCCTTATTTTTACCTGGTCGTCACTTCTTCCAAGAAATTCGATAGTTCCATCAGGATTATAATGTGCCAGATCGCCTGTAAGATAAATTCTGGAAGGCGTTCCGTTAATTTCAATCCATATGAATTTTTCTGCAGTAAGCTCAGGCCTGTTCAGGTAACCAGCGGCAAGACTTACTCCTGCAATAGCTAACTCACCGGTCTCGGCGCCAGGTAGCAGGTTTTGCTCTTTATCCAGGATAAAGAGTTCAGTATTTGCTATTGGTATCCCTATGTTAGGCAATAAAGGCCATTCCTTTGGACTGCCGGCTAAGGTAAGCTGAGTAACTACATGACATTCAGTAGGGCCATATTGGTTATACAATATGCAATTATCCAGGCTTTCGAACAGAGCGCTAACCTGTGGGGTTATTTTCAGCTGTTCACCAGCCGTCATCACCTCTTTGAGGCTTTGAGGAAAATTCCTGGTAGATGAAGCGGCTTCTGCAAGAAATTGTAAGGCAACAAATGGAAGGAAAATCCGGTCAACCTTATGTTTACCAATATATTCCAATAAGTTTACGGGGTCAAGCCTTAAATCATCATCGATTAATACCAATGTTGCACCGATAGTCAGGGTAGCAAAAATTTCCTGGAAAGACACATCAAAACTGAGTGGCGCAAACTGAAGGGTTTTACTGCCCGGACCAGAAATTGATTGTTCCTGCTGCCATAAAATTAAGTTTACCATGGCCTTTTGAGTCATGTAAACACCTTTAGGGCTACCAGTAGATCCTGAAGTATACAATACATATACATTGGGGTTTTGATCGTTTCCATCTGACTGGCTATCTTGATTGATGGTACTTTCCTGATTTATTCCTTTTAGGCCTAATTTATAATAAAATGAATGTTCAGCATTATCTGATATACATGTTTTAATTCCCGAATCGCTAACAATCTGACGAAGTCTTTCCTGTGGATAAGAAGGATCCAGGGGTAAGTAAGCTTTCCCGGCCTTTAAAATAGCGAGTACAGCGATAATCATGTCAAAAGACCTGGTTGTACTGAGTCCGATTACTTCCTCGTTGGCTGTGATCGCTGCAAGGGTCAGGCTAAGTTTGTCTACTTTGTCTTCGAGCGTAGCATAAGTTATATTTTCATCGCCATAAGAGAGGGCGATATACTCTCCATAATTTCGCGCAGAATACTCGAAAAGCGCATATACAGATGAAAGATGATCAGTATCATCCGGCATTGACGTATGATTATTTACCATAGACTTCTAAATTTTTTAGTCGGTCATAGATATCTTTTTTAATAAAAAGCCGTTTTAATGCAACTGTGGAATGAGCAAGCACATATCCTGCTTTGCGTAATTTATCACAGCTGTTTTTTATCCTGAAGTGGAATCCCTTATCTTTTGTATTGTATATTTCATCAAATTCCACTAGAATAGCGCTGATGTCAAGTTGATCTTCAACTATTGTATCAATCACCTTATATTCAGCCCCTTCAATCTCAATTTTCAGGAGGTCAACATGCTTGTGCCCCAATTGTTTCATTAAATTTGAAAGACGGTCAACCGGCGCTTCAATGAATTTTTTGGAATCAGTAAAGAGATAAGCTGAATGTGACGAATAATTCTCCTTCTCCGGATCATAGAATTTTAAGATTTCTTTTTTATCCCAAAGACCCACAGGAACAAAGGTGATTTCAGCAAAATCCTTTTTACCAATCTGATAAATATATGGTGCAAGTGTTTTGTCAAGTGTTAACGCTGTGCCGTGATTCACATATTCTTTTACTTCGTTATAATGATTAATTCCATAGGGGGAAGGGTCAAAGATGTAAACCCGTGAATCGAATTCTATTTTCAGTTCAGTGTCAAAGGATATGTCTTCGCCTGCGCCTACACAGTAAATAATAGAATTTTTATTTAGAAAGTTTTCAGGTACAAGATAACCATGGCGCTCTGAACCAAAGTACCTTAGGTTTTGTAATGGTTGTACATTTGACTGGGGATGAATTCCCAATATTTTTTTAATAAGTTCTGTTGCCATTTATTTTAAAGATGCCCTGATTAATATAGGTTTGAAGAAATGAACGTTATTTTGTTATAGCTTAATTT
>Ga0247815_10000702_pt1 | contig 26346 bp, 21 predicted proteins | sample UWRJL194509B1_FD_181014 | JGI IMG/M metagenome (GOLD analysis project Ga0247815, IMG submission 181014) | Plant litter microbial communities from Arlington Agricultural Research Station in Wisconsin, United States - UWRJ-L194-509B-1 | ecosystem: Environmental > Terrestrial > Plant litter >...
TTCATATTACTACATCAATTAAATAATCTAACATTGTTAAGCAAGTTGACAAATCAATGCCTTAAATTTTGGTTTTTATACACTATCTAAATAATCTAACAGCGTTAAGGAGATGCTTAAAAATACTGTTACATCCTTTATGTTACGCCTTGTAAATAATCTAACGGCGTTAAGCTTATGGTTAAAAAAAATGCAACTAACCCATTTACGCTTATAAATAATCTAACAGCGTTAAGCTTGTTGCAAAAAAATTATGCTGCTACTTTTAGCGAGTGAATTATACCGCTAATGGCATCTCTTAATATTTGCGTATTCATTTCTACAGGCAGGCCATTACCTATTATATTAATAGATATTAACCCATGTATAATAGAGAAGAAAGTAAAGTATTTTTGTTTCACTATCTCATGTGCCGGATTTCCCATTACCTCGCTAATAGTATCTGTAAACAAGCGGTACGGATTTTCAGCCTCTGCACATTGCATTAAACAACAGGTCATTTCTACGCCAAACATTACCTGGTACAGCTCTTTATCGCTAAAGGCATAATCCCAAAAAGCCAGCCACATTTTTTCAAGTGCTTCTTCTGGGCTTGCTGCCTTTTCCTTAGCTGTTTTAAGCTTTTGGGTTAATTCCAGGAAACCTTTTTTTGTTAATTCATTCAGTATGGCATCCTTGTTCGAAAAATACTCATAAATAATGGGGGCAGTATATTCTATCCTGTCGGCAATCTTACGCATATTCAAACCAAGCCATCCCTCTTCCTTAACTATGTCATAGGCAGCATTCAGGATATTGCACCTGGTCTCTTCCTTTTGTCTTAGTATTCTATCTTTACTGGCCATTGCATCTTGCATTAAATCGTTTAACAACGTTAGGCAAAGATACTACCTTTATTAATGTGCAATTAAAAATTTGTCATAAATTTTCTCTATATAACAATAGAGCGTTACTTTTGTGTGTATATTTTATTGATATACAGTTGTTTATGGATATAGATTATTTAAAAATATATTTATATATTTCGATATATCATTTAGTGAGTAATTAAATTTGCCCTAATATTTGTAATGTATGTATACCATTTCTTACTGTCGAAGAGATTATATATCAATTTTAATGGCATTGAATAATGTAAACTGTGACTACGACTGAAAACTAAACAATTCCAAGTTTAGCAAAAGTAAGTGGGCCAACTACACCATCATCGTCCAATCCGTTATTTAACTGAAAAGCCTTAACAGCCTTGTAAGTCTTATCTCCAAATACCCCTGTAACAGGTAAATTTAATTGCGGGTCTTTTGCGTTTAATGCTTTCTGCACCTCGGTAACTAAAAATCCTGAACTGCCCTTTTTTAGGTAGCTGCCCGATATTGATTTTGCACGGGCTATTCTCTGGTCATTTACGGCTTCCTGTAGTGCACCTGTAACAACAGTATCTGCAGTACCGGTAACTGTCATATTATTTTCCTGCTGAAATTGTTTTAAAAAATCTTCCGTCTGGGAGCCAAACCAGCCGTCTACTTCTATAGCATATCCTAAATCAAACAAATATTTTTGTAAAACGGTTACGGCCGATCCTCTTGCACCATTGCTCAATACGGCATCGGGCACGGTAACGGCAACATCTGTATACACTCCCGGGTTAATGAACGATTTTACCAAATTGCGCGAGCGTTCGCGTACCATTACCTTGCCGCCATCGCTGTCGTTACCCTGAATAGTATTACCTTCATAAGCTTCAAACAACGTTTTAGCAGTGTTTTTCCATTTTATAAATATCCCTATATGGTCGGCATAGCCGTTACCTTCCCAGTCATAAATTATAATGTCGCCGGGTTCGGGTGTTGTTGTAAGTTTGTTTTTAGATTTGTAGTAGTTATGCGCCGACTGGCAATGGTGGATGCCTTTTGGGGTTTGGATATTGCCTAACGGATTTCCGGCTTTATCAAAAACCCAGCTTACAAATATGGCACACCACTTTTGCCCGTTAAGGTTATACCAAACGCCATACTTTGTTTTGTTGCTTCCGGCGGGGCTCTCTACCGTATTTAACTCTGCTTTTGCAGTTTCTAAAACTTTTGCTCTTGACATAGTGTTATGGAATTTTGTTGTTTGCTGCTTTTGCCTTCGCTACTGCCTTATCTGATGTATAGCCCGTTATTAGGGACCATTCATACAACGAGTCTTTTATAAGCGAAAGGGTCTTGTTGGTAAGTTTTTTATTAAGCCATAATTTAGCTCCACCCATTAATAGTAAGTCCTGGTACCATGGCAAATCGGCTACGTTAAGTATCAGTTTTTCAACACGCTTTTTAAGAGGTGTCTTAAAGCGGTCTATATCTTCGGGTTTAATTCTTGGCCAGTTTTCGCCCGAACTAAATACAGGCATCTTTAAGGTGCGTGGGGCAGGGCGTGGGGTAAATATCGGAATGATCTGGTATTCTTTTTGCTCCTCAGGCTTTGTAACCCCCGATGCAAACTTTGCCCAGTCGGCATTTTTATAACCATCCTTAAAAATCTCATTATTATATAATGCCGACTCCGGAACGGTAAAGTAATCCCTTAAAAATATTTCGCAATTGTACCTGCCCAGATAATAATCATGAATGCGGAACTCCTTATTTAAAAATCCGCCAAATCCTGAAAGGTTACCGCAAGCAATGGCTTTCTCTCCAAAAACCTCTTCGTCTTCGCCCTTTAGGTTTTTAATAATGCGTGATGGCGATATTATAAACCTGCTGCCATCGTTAAGCACCATAGCGTCTTTATATTCTTTTGGCTTGGCCCGCATTTGAGACAGCATTGCACTAAGCGTGTTAGGCAATACCGTTATAATATCGGAGTCCATAATAAAGGGGTCGGCCTGTACACTCGGGAACGGGTCTATCATGAGCACCGTATTCTCAAAAGTGTTGTAATCGCAGTTTATATCTGCCAATGCTTTTTCTTTAGCATCTTCGCTCACAAAACCTGTCCCATATTCTTTCAAATAAATATCGTTAAGCAGGTCGCGCACTTTTTCAAACGGTTCATTGTTTATAACGCCACCGTCTACATTTAAGGTAGTAACGAGATCATCTGTTAAGGGTGTGTTCTTAAAAACATAATCCAGCCAGGGTATTTGCTCCACATATTTTTTTTCGCGCACTAGCATTCTTGGCTTTAACCCTGCCGGAAATGCTCCGGTAGCCATTGCCGCATCTTTTGCTGTAGCAACATATTTACCGCTTTTAAAATCAAGCGGTATCCACGGGCCTCCCGTTTCTGGTTTAAGGCCATCCATAACCTCAAAACACGCATAGTCGTTATGAACGGACATGTAGTATTTTTCTTTACGAACCTCATTGCGCTTTGCAGAATTTAGGTCGGCGTAATAGTAAAAGCCCTCAAGGTTAGTAAGGGTACTGAATATTTTTACGGGAGCTTCAAACCAGGATGGGGTAGGAGTCCATTTTGTTACATCACTCCGCATCATCTTATTGGCAATTTTATCAATAAAATCGGAGTTGAGTGCCGATATTATTTTGCCCGGTTTAATATCTGAGGTTTCGAGCATGTGCGGAAACATATCTTTATCTATAAGGTCTACCCAACTGTGGTAAAGTTTATTTTCGGGATGTTCATCCAGGAGTTTGCCCGGCTCTGGCAAAGGTACCGGTGTAATGGTATTGTTAAGGGTACTTGCGGCAAGCAACGCAGTCATTCCGCCTGCCGATGCACCGCCGATAATGGGTATGGTAACACTATGGTTAGGCACTCCCGGCTCGCCACGTCTTTTATCCCATTCGGCAAGTGCTTCTAAAAGGTAATCCATAACACCTGCGGTATATGCCCCTGCAGATACTGCTCCGGCCATGCATAATCCTATCCTGAATGGTTTTTTGCTCATTTGTTGTGTATTAAGTGTATTGGCTTGTAATTTTTTAGCAGAGTATAAATTGTAAGAATTTAAACCCTAAAGATATAATAAATTGGACATAAAAAAAATACCTAACAATAGGTATTTTCCAGTATATGAGTTAGTTATGTTTTTTTTTATGTAATAATAAAGATAATATAACCTTGGTTATACCTTAACTGCCAGTAACTCATTAATTAACCCTGACAGGCTTAAAGATGCTACGGCAATACTTTCATCGGCAGCGCCATAATAAATATAAAGGGTATCATTTACAATTGCTGTTCCCGTAGGAAAGCAAACATAATTTACATAACCTTCCAGTTCCCATTGCTGGTCCGGTACAAAAAGCGGGGCTGGCAGGCGCGCAATTTCTTTAGTAGGGTCATTAATATCCAGCAGGGCAGCGCAGGCCACATACATATATCCATCAATAATATCATGAACACCATGATAAATCAGCAGCCAGCCATGCTCTGTTTCTATAGGGGGGCAGCCATTGCCCAGGTAGCTTAGCTCGTGGGTATATTTAGGGTCGAGTACAATGCGATCTTCAAAATCTTTCATGTAATTGTTCCAGAATTGAGGTGTAAGATCTTCAATCTCATTTACAGCAGCCAACTGAATGCCGGGGCGTATGCGATGCATTAAGTGCAATTTACCGTTTATCCTCCTCGGAAAAAAGACAACATTTTTGTCCCAAACTATACTGTTGCCTGTACTTGGCTGAAAGTATTTTATATTAAGGCGTTTGCCCTTTAGGTGCATCCTAATCTCGTCTCCTGTAAATTGGGGTACTATAATGCCGTGCTTTTTAAAATTTTTAAGATCATTAGACGTTGCGACGCAGCCTAAAGCACTCACGCCGTCGTAACCGCAGTAAGACAGGTAGTATGAGTTGTCTATTTTTACAATACGTGGGTCTTCAACACCATGCTTTTCATTATTATGCTCAGGCACAATAACAGGATAATCATAGCGTTCTGCAATAGTAAGCGGGTCGCTCAGCCTGCAATACCCTATGGTAGACCGGTTGCCATTAGCTACCGCTCTATAAAAAACGTGTATATTGCTTCCCTCCTGCAATATTGCCGGGTTTAAAACTCCTTCAATTTCAAAATCAAGATCTCTGCTCTTTAATAAAATGCCGTGTTTGTGTACCTGTACCATTGCTTTTATTTTTAATTGTAAGCCACTAAAGTTATAATGGATTGATAATATGGAGTATTAAAATTTATATAAAGTATTGTACACATGTGTAAAACATATGTTTTATCGATTACAAAAACAAAAAAATCCGTGTAGTATCAACTACACGGATTTTACTAAATCAAGGAGATGTATATTTAGTTCTTAACAATCTTTTTTGTTACAGTCCCCTGGTCAGATGCTATGTTTAACATATACATGCCCGCAGATAGGTCTGCAATGTTAACCTGTGCATTAGCAACACCTGCATACAGGCTGCTTTTAACCGTACGGCCGTTAAGGTCGGTAACAGAGATGCTGTTTACAAGCGCATTGCTGCTGTTTGTAACATTTATAACTGTAGTAGCAGGGTTAGGGGATACAGAGAATTTAGCAGCTGTAGCTTTGTTTATGCCTGCAGTTCCTGCTGTAACTGTGATATCATCTATGTAATGAACTGTAGTTAAAGCGTCATGCATGTACGTAACAGCATCTGCACCGCCACCGCTGTGAAGTTCGTCAGATCCTATAGATACATCATTAATAAAATACTCAACAGTGTTGGCACTAATATTAATTGTAAGTTTAACAGTATACCATGTGTCTGCATCGTAGGATGTTTCAGCATCTGTGTCAAAGTGGTACACATTATCCCCTGCAGTGTAACTTGATAGTAAATAAATAGTACCGTCAAGGGCAAAATCAATACCGGATGTCAATGCTAACTCTCCATTTACCATCGCACTGGTGCCGACAACTATGTCAGATCCAAAATCAACATCCCTGCCCGCAGCATATACTTTTTGTGTAATGCTAAATACGTTAGTTCCGGGAGTTATCATTTTTGATGCATGAATATCGCCAAAGTCTTCACTCGTAGTACTCGGGAACTTAATAGCGTTTGTTCCCAGTTCATCAGATACTACAACATTTATAGCATTTGGAGCAGCAGCATTGCCATAATCGGTAACGATCCAGCCATTCTGACCATTCAAAGTGCCTAATGTGTATCCTTCTGCTGTTTCAAAAGAAATAGTTTCCTGTGCATTAATACCAGTAAGGGCGCCCAGCATAAGCGTGGCTAATAGTAATGTTTTTTTCATAATTATAAATTTTGGCAAAACTAATAATATAAAAAATAACTAATGTAAAATTTACATGTTGTTTTCGCCGGTTACAAAAAAAATAAGGCTGAAACGGGTAGTTTCAGCCTTACAATATGTATTGCAGAAATATTACTGCTTAACTATTTTTTTTGTTACAATTCCTTTATTAGATGCTATATTCATCATATAAACACCTGCCGAAAGCTCTGCTATATTAATGTTTGCATTAGTAGCACCATTTAGCGTAATGGTTTTTACAGTACGGCCATTCAAATCTGTAATGGTAATGCTGTTTACAATTGCATTGTTAGTTGCAGCGATGGTTACATTATTTGTTGCAGGGTTAGGAAATACCGAAAATTTCGTAGCATCCACCTTATCAATACCTGCAACATCTGTAGATATTACGATATTATCTGCGTAGAAAGAAGTAGTATAATCATCAAACTTATAAGCAATTGCATCTACCCCCTGACCGGCCGGCAGGGTAGCAGTATATACTAATTGGTCATTTAAATAATATTTTATAGTACCTGCAGTAAGGTTAAATGTGGTTTTTATATAGTACCATGTCTGGTCTTCAAATGTACCAACCGGTTCAAAATCATATTCATCTTCAATAGCGTCATATTCTGAAAGCACGCTGATAGTTCCGTCATATTCAAAACTAAAAGCAGAATTTGGTATCGTGTTTTCACCTTGTATGTCAACAGTAACAAAGCCAAGATCAGAACCGTCTGTTTCGTCAATACCATCAATAAAAATATCCTGTGTAATACTAAATGTAGTACTTCCCGGTGTTACAAATTTATAAACATCATAAAGTAAGGTATTATCCTCTTCATCAGCTACAAATTTCAAAGAGTTAGCGCCTTCACTATGCTGGCTTGTAGATATTATTATATTGTTTGGGCCGGTTCCTCCGTCTTCATCATCCTCAACAGTCCAGCCATTCTGTCCGTGAAGGGCGCCAGTTGTGTAACCTTCAGATGTTTCAAAAGAAATATTTTGCTGTGCACTGGCAGCGTAATGGCCTGCAAATAAAAGTGAGGCAAATAGTAATGTTTTTTTCATGATTGTGATTTTCAACAAAACTACTATTATAACTGAAGTGAACTAATTTTAATTAATTTTTTTTGCTTATATAATAACAGAAACAACAATAATTTTACAAAAATATGACTTTGCTATCTTTTGTAGCAGTTACATTCATCATGTAATAAATTTGCAAGTATTCCATTTAAAATTACAAGTTAGTTTGTAATTATATTCTGAAATTTGGGTGTATTGCTTTACAAAATTATAATGTAATTTTATAAGCAGTAAATAATAACTTCACAAACTAATATTTTATAATTATGGAATACAGACAATTAGGGGCATCCGGTTTATTTGTTCCGGTTCTAAGTTTTGGAACGGCTACCTTTGGCGGAAGCAACGATTTTTTTAAGGCGTGGGCAAGCACAGATGTGGCCGAGGCTACACGCTTAGTAGATATATGTATGGAAGCAGGCGTTAACCTTTTTGATACCGCCGATATTTACAGCGATGGCTTATCTGAAAGTATATTGGGTAAAGCTATAAACCATATCCAGCGCGATAAACTTCTTTTATCATCTAAGGCTACCTTTACTTTTGGCGATGCGCCTAATAACCAGGGATCGTCCCGCCATCATTTGCTGAAACAGATAGAGGGCAGCCTTAAGCGATTAGGTACTGATTATATTGATGTTTACCACATGCATGGTTTTGATGGTAACACACCTGTAGAAGAAACCTTACGCACACTTGATGATTTGGTTCAGAGTGGTAAGGTGCGTTATATCGCAGCTTCTAACTTTTCGGGCTGGCACTTAATGAAATCGCAGGCTGTGAGCGAAAAATATGGGTGGAATAAATATGTGGCACACCAGGTTTACTATTCGCTTACTAACAGAGAATATGAGTGGGAACTAATGCCTCTTGGCTTAGACCAAAAGGTAGGCGCTATTGTATGGAGCCCGCTGGCTGGTGGCAGGCTGGGAGGCAAGTTTAGCCGAAGTAAAGACTGGCCTAATACCGGCAGGGTGTCTGATGGTGGCAGCCCGGTACCCGAAAGTGCAGTAGAGAAGGAACACCTGTTTAAAATAACCGATGCCCTTGAAGATATTGCTGCCGAAACAGGAAAATCAGTACCTCAGGTAGCGATAAACTGGTTGTTACAACGTCCTACTGTATCAAGTGTAATAATAGGTGCACGCAACGAGGAGCAGCTAAAGCAAAACCTCGAAGCCATAGGGTGGAACCTTACTACAGATCAGGTTAAAAAACTGGATGAAGCAAGCGAGGTTGCCACGATATACCCCTACTGGCACCAAAGGCAAAACCTTACGCTGAACCCTCCGCCAAAATTTTATTAGTAAATACGTTTTCAATAAACAGCAGAACAGCTCTAACGGGCTGTTTTACTTTTTACTATAGTTTATTGTACTTATTTTGTGGCAGGTTCCGGTGCGGCATTGGCTAAATAATGGGCATCAAGAAGTTGCATATCGCTTGTAAATGTGTACAGCCTTGGTATACCCGTAGCTATATTTATTCCGGTAATATCGGTAACGCTAATATGTTCAAGGTACATCATTAGAGCCCTCAGGCTGTTGCCATGTGCTACTATCAGTACATTTTTGCCTGCCTGTAACTGTGGTGCTATTTCTTCGTTATAATAAGGTATTACTCTGTTGTAAGTATCTTTAAGGCTTTCGCCATTGGGCGGGGCAGTAGCATAGCTTCGTCTCCATAACACTAACTGTTTAGTGCCGTACTGTTTTTCTACTTCGGCTTTATTAAGCCCCTGCAGGCTACCATAATTGCGCTCATTCAGTGCTGCCGACCGTATAACCGGTATTGTTGTACCTATTTTTGACAATACAATGTTTAATGTATGCATCGCCCTGTTAAGCATGGAGGTATAGGCTACATCTACATGAAAATCCTGAAGGAGGTTTCCGGCAAGGGCAGCTTCCTGCTCGCCGGCAGGGGTAAGGTCTATATCTGTATCGCCGGTAAACCTGTTTTCCAGGTTCCAGACTGATTGGCCATGGCGTAATAATATTAAAACCGGCATATAAAATAGTATAGAAGTTCTCACAAATATAGCCCATTTGCGTACTCATTATACCCGTAAAAAGTATTTAAGAAAACAATAACAGCCTGTCTTTAAATAAAACCCACTTCCCGGATTAAGTAGACTTTATGAATTATATAAATTCCTGATTTTACTATTACCAAATTATTATTATGCTGTATAAAATATATATTTTTTTGTATTTTAGCCCCTAATATCTATATATGCTTCAGCTACCGGAATCTCAATTTATACTTGGCAGGTTAACTAATGAATTAGCTCCTCATTTGTATTACCATACGGTTAAGCATACGCTCGATGTTTACAACAGGGCAGCATACATAGCTAAGGAAGAAGCCCTGAATGCTACAGATACAAAACTGCTTCTTATTGCCGCTTTATACCATGATTCGGGCTATTTAACACAAAGTGACGGGCATGAAGCCATCTCCTGTAAAATTGCAGCAGAGGTTCTGCCCAATTATGGTTACAATACTGCCGATATAGATACAATTTGCCGCATTATAATGGCTACGAAACTGCCACAAAATCCGCACTCTAAAACGGAAGAAATTATTTGCGATGCCGACCTTGACTATCTGGGACGTGACGATTTTTTTGAAACCGGCCACGGGCTGTATCTTGAAATGCTTGCTGCCGGTAAGGTTACTAATAAAGATGACTGGAACCGCCTGCAAATAGTTTTTTTGCAACAGCACCATTACTTTACAAAAACAAACCTGCAACAGCGTAATGCCAAAAAACAGGAAAACTTGAATACATTACTCTCTAAGAATACAGTATAATGAAAGAACTTTTTGCTAAACATACTATTGTTGATGTACTCTATGCCACCGCGGGCATTCTTTTTTGTGGTTTTGCATTAAAAGGGTTTTTAGTGCCTAACAGTTTTTTTGACGGAGGTATTACCGGATTGTCACTTTTATTGCACGAGTTGTACCACTGGCCTATAAGTGTTGTAATTGTAGTAGCAAACCTGCCGTTAATAATTATGGCGGGCTTTCAGGTAAATAAGGGGTTTGCCATAAAAACCTTTTTGGCAATTATAGGCCTTGCAGTGTGCCTGCAATTTATTCCGTACCCGGAAATTACATCAGATAAATTACTGGTATCTATTTTTGGCGGAGTATTTATGGGTATAGGCATTGGCCTTGCCATGCGTGGCGGTTATGCCCTTGATGGGGTAGAGGTACTGGCATTATACACAGGCAAGCGCATAAGCTTTACCATAAGCGAAATTATACTGGGTATTAATATAATAATATTCTTAGTTGCGGCTGTAGAGTTGGGTTTGCCCACCGCATTGTACTCTATATTAACGTATTACTGTGCATCGAGAACCATAAACTTTGTGGTAGAGGGTATAGAAGAGTTTAATGGTGTAACTATAATAAGCGGCCAGAGCGAACTTATAAAAGAAGAACTTGTAATGACGCTTGGCAAGGGTATAACCATTTATAAAGGCGAAAGAGGCTTTCTTAAGGACAGTTATAACATAAGCCAGCCGTGCGATATTGTTTTTACAGTAGTAACACGTTTAGAGCTTAGGCGCCTTAAAAACATTGTACACGAACTTGACCCAAAGGCATTTGTATTTACTAACGTTATTAAAGAAACGGCCGGCGGGGTATTAAGCCGCCATGCCAGGCATTAACAGTTATTCGGCAACCTCATAAGTAACTACGGGTTTTACCTTATTTTTTAAGGTAAACTCGCCTGCGGGATTGCACTTAAATGATTCTTTTGCCTTATGGTATATTTCTTCGGTAATAAGTATCTGCCCTGCCTTAGCAACAGATTGTAATCGTTGCGCCAGGTTTACAGCATCGCCTATTACTGTATAGTCGAGCCTTTTTAAAGATGCCGAACCAATATTACCCGATACCATTTCGCCCGAGTTGATCCCTATAGATATTTCCGGTTTAAAGGTTTTCTCACCGGCAACAAGCTCTTCTGTATTTTTAATTTCTTCGCGTATGGCCAGTGCGGCATCTATAGCCCTGTCCAGGTGAAATTCTCCCCTAAAGACCGCCATAACGGCGTCGCCCATAAATTTATCTACGTGTCCGTTCTGAGCTATGATACCGGCAACGATTTTATCAAACAAACCGTTTAAGAGAGTCACTACAGTATTAGCCGGTATTTGCTCTGTAATAGATGTAAAACCGCACACATCTATAAACATAACCGTAGCATCAAGTACTTCGTTTTTAAGCAGGCTGGTTTCAAACTCTTTATGTGCCATAAAATTCAGCACATTCTCATCTACATACATTTTAAGTATGTTATTCTCTTTAATGGCCTTAATGGTTTCCTGCATTTGCCTTACATGCACAACTGTTTTTTGTATGGTAAGGTCAAGGTCATCAAAATCTACAGGTTTAAAAACAAAATCAAACGCACCTTTATTCATTGCAGACCGTATGTTTTGCATATCTCCGTAAGCAGATACCATAACTGCCTTTAGCGTAGGGTTAGCTTCGGCAAGGCGGGTTAAAAGCGTAAGGCCATCCATAACCGGCATGTTTATATCGCTTAATATAACTTCCAGGTCAGGGTGTTCTTTTATTCTTTCAAGTGCTTCTTCGCCATTTTGTGCAAAGACAAATTCATATATGTTTTCGCGTATTTTTTTGCGGAACTTTTGTTTTACGAGTATCTCAAGATCCGCTTCATCATCTACTACAAGTATTTTAGACATTATTATGTAAGGTGTTTAAGCTTGTCTTTTAGTAAATTAAAATCAAGTGGTTTGGTTAAAAAATCGTTGGCGCCGTTTTGCATGGCCTGCCTGTGGTTTTCATCGTCGCCATAAGCGGTTACCATCATTACTATAGGCGGCGGTGCACTGTATTGTGTCCTTATTTTAGACAGCAGCTCTATGCCACTCATGCCTGGCATATTTATATCAGATAATATAAGCACTACTTCAGAGTGATGGTCTGTAAGATACTTCAGAGCATCCTCTCCGGAGAGGGCAAAATCAAATTCAACTTCCTCATTTTTAATTTCTTTCCTAAACCGTTGCAAGAATAGTGGCTGTACATCGGCCTCGTCATCTACTACTAATATTTTTATAGCCATACTGAAAATTTGTTGTTTGGAAACGTTGCAATATAGTTAAAATACACTTAAATTCCTGAGCCCGTAGCAAATGTTTACACCGGGATTTTAATAATAAATTCGCTGCCAATGCCCTCGTTACTTATAATTTCTATGGTTCCGTTATGGCTTTTAACCACAATGTCGTAGCTTAAAGACAGGCCAAGGCCCGTACCCTCGCCGGTAGGCTTTGTGGTAAAAAAAGGCTGTAGTATTTTATCTTTAATAGCATCCGGAATACCAGTACCGTTGTCTTTAACAATAATCTCGACGGTGTTTCCTTTTTGATGGGTGCTTACAGAAACTATTGGTTTATAACTTTCTCCTGCAAACTGCGACTGATCACTGTTTACTGACCACTGCTTACTCTTTGCCTGTGTTGCATAAAAAGCATTGGTAAAAAGGTTAAGCAAAACACGCCCAATATCCTGCGGAACAATGTTTATTTTAGGCTGGCTTTTGCCGAAATTAGTTACCAGGTCGGCGTTAAAGCTTTTGTCTTTAGCACGTAATCCGTGATAGGCAAGGCGTAAATATTCATCGGCTAAAACATTGATGTCGGTAGGTTCTTTTTGGCCTGATGATGTGCGGCTGTGCTGTAGCATACCTTTTACAATACCATCTGCCCTGCGGCCATGATGGGCAATTTTCTCAAGGTTTAACTTAATATCGCCCGCTATTGCGGCAGCTTCTTCGGTATCGCCTTTAGCCATTTCTTCCTGCATTTCATCGAGCAGCTCTATACTTACATCGCTAAAGTTGTTTACAAAGTTTAACGGGTTCTGTATCTCGTGTGCTATACCGGCAGTAAGCTCTCCCAGCGATGCCATTTTTTCGCTCTGTATAAGTTGGGTTTGGGTTTGTTTAAGGCTTTGTATAGAGCTTTGCAACGCTGCAGTGCGTTCGGCTACCTGTATTTCAAGGATTTCATTTTGCTGTTCTGTAAGCTTGTTACGTTCTTCTTCGCGTAACAATGCCTGATTAGCATTTTCCTGCATTATTAGCCTGAAGCGGGCAAACATGGCCCATGATAATATTATTATAGCCCATAGCCCGCCTATAATTCTTAAATAGTCCAGGTTATTAAATATTGACAAAAGAAAGCATACCAGGAATGGGATTCCAGCCATAATAAAAATCCTTGCCTGCTTATCTCTTCTTAAAAGCAATTTAATCAGTACTATTATATTACCTATTAAAAATAATAAAATACTGCCTATAGATATTATTTCTGCTACCTCCTGAACGAACAAAGACCCACGTATTAAGGATATTATGCTGGTAGCAAGTAAGAAAATGGGATACCATAACAAAAATTTATCCCATCGCGGAAACGTCTTTTTTAATTGAATAAATGCCCTGAAGGTTTGTAATACCATGAATAACAATATTAAACTTACCATGCCATTAAATGATGATACCGCTTTAGGGTTCTCATTTAATAACATTGATGCTATAATATCTGTTCCGTAAGATAATGCGCAAATAAGCAGTGTAATAAAATAGAGCACGTAAACCCGTTCTCTGGTTATTATTACAAAAAAGAAATTGAATAATGCTGCAAATAGTATAAAACCGAATAGTGCTGCCTCTAAAAGCATATCTTCATCGTAAGAAACTTTTTTTGTGAGTTCTTTTTCAACTACTTTTTCATAATCACCTATTATCGGGGTTGGGGTATTTATCAGTCCACTTTTGGTTATATAATGGTTATAAACCGTAATTTCTCCTTCTGCAGGAAGTATTACAGGTATTTGTAATAAACGTTTTATACCATCTTTTTGGCTCCATGGCACATAATAACCGGTTACAAAGTGTTTGGTAGTATTACCGTTTGTAACATACATATCACAGCGGCCTGTAATTAGGCTCAGCACTATTTTTTTTGGGAATTTAAGACTATTCTTTAACTTGTAGCGTATCCAAATATTAGCCTTGTCTCCTACATCGGCAGTTTTTTCGACGCCGGTTTTAAATTTAGAATTACTTTCTGCCCCGGATGCTACTTTAAAGCTTACACTATCTTTAGTAACCAGGTATTGACAGTTTTTAACCGGCAGATTGTGGTTAGCGTCTAAGTCATTAGTTATAATAAAGGGCTCAGGAAAGTTTTTTTGCGCAAAAGCACAACTAATGGTTAATAAGCAAACACAGAGGTATAATATTTTTTTCATTTAAATAATTTTAATATCAGCTAAACAGGCAGCGTTATTGTAAATTCAGCACCATCTCCCGGCTGGCTCATTATATCCAGCGTTCCGCCGTGGGCTTTTACAATAATGTCATAGCTTAATGACAGGCCAAGGCCGGTACCCTCGCCGGTAGGTTTTGTTGTAAAAAAGGGCTGTAATATTTTATCCTTAATTTCAGGTGGAATACCTATTCCGTTATCTTTAATGATAATTTGTATAGCATCCTCTTTTTGGAGTGTTGTAACAGTTATAATGGGTTTAAAACTGTTTCCTGAAATCTGCGACTGCTTACTCTTTTCCTGCGTTGCATAAAAAGCATTGTTAAAAAGGTTAAGCAGCACGCGGCCTACATCCTGAGATATTATGGTTACTTTAGGGAGGCCTTCGCCAAAGTTGGTTATCATCTCGGCATTAAAGCTTTTATCTTTAGCACGAAGGCCATGGTAGGCAAGGCGCAAAAACTCGTCGGCAAGTATGTTAATATCTGTTGGTTCTTTTTGTCCCGACGATGAACGGCTATGCTGCAGCATTCCCTTAACAATGTTATCGGCACGGCGGCCGTGGTGGGCAATTTTTTCAAGGTTTTGTATCACGTCATCTGCAATGGCGTTTACTTCTGTAAGGTCTCCTTTATCTACCTCTTCTTTAAGTTCCTGCAATAGTTCTACACTTACGTCGCTAAAATTGTTTACAAAGTTTAACGGGTTCTGAATTTCATGGGCAATACCCGCAGTAAGTTCTCCCAGCGATGCCATTTTTTCTGATTGGATAAGCTGTGCCTGGGTTTGCTTAAGGTTCTCTAATGAGTGTTGCAGCTCTGCCGTACGCTCTGCTACCTGTTGCTCCAGTAATTCATTTTGCTGTGCTATAAGGCGGTTGCGTTCTTCTTCTTTTTCCAGAGCAGCGCGGGCATTCGCTATTTGCAACGATTTAAAACGGGCAAACATTCCCCATGATAAAACAAGGATTGTCCACATGCCACATGCTGCAAATATCCAGTCCCACTCTATAATTGCAGCAATTATCGGGCTTAGTAAAAAGGGCATTGCGGCAATAACAAAAAGACGGGCTTCCTTATCTTTTTTGCGAAGCAATGAAATGATCATTACTATAGCGGCTATAAAAAAGACGAAAAATCCTAAAGCAGTTATAATACCTATTACAATTAATGGAATAGGCCAGTTGTTCATAAAAAGTATAAATTCTGCAAAACCCGTAACTCCAACAAAAACAGAGAAATAAATTAAAAACTTATCCCAACCCGGAAAATGTATCTTTATCCTGAAAAAGTAGCGTAACGTATGTATAAACGTGATTATAAAAAAGATAATTGTAGTGGCCAGGAAAGCAGAATAACCCATCCTGTACTCACCAAACAGCAAAGATGATAAAACATTTTCGGCAATTAACAGCGCAGAGAAAAACAAAAGAAATGCAAAGACAAGATATACCTTTTCGCGGTTAACGTAATAAAAGAACAGATTGAATATTAATGCAAAAATGATAAAACCAAAAAAACCGAAAGACAAAACATCATCTTTAGCATAGTTGGGTGCACCTAAGTAATAACGGTCTACAACTTTAAGATAATTGCCTATTTTGGGGCCAACTCCGTTTATGAAAGTTACGTCGCCTAAATTTGCATATATTTTTATTTCCTCTCCCGCCGCAAGAGTATATTTTATATCGTCAATACTTTTTATTCCGTTGCGTTTGCTCCAGGGCACCATGTAACCGGTTACAAAGTGCTCCCATTTATTTTTGCGGTTAATATAAACATCCTCTCTTTCATTATAAACAGAAATAGTAAAGATCAATGGCTCTTTTGCTGCATTTTTAATCCTGAACCGCACCCATATATGTGCTTTTTCTTTAATGTTAGATATCTTGTTTGTTTGTTCCTTAAACTGTTTAGAATATTCAGGCTTTATAACATTGTTAAAGGCAACACTATCTTCGCCTGTATTTATATATTGCCAGTTTCTGTTAGGGAGGTCGGTATACATATTTGCATTATTATCCATAACAAATGCTTCCGGCCATTCGTCCTGAGCAAATACAGGTACTGTAAGAAATAATAAGAAACAAAGTAAAATTCTTTTCATTTGCTTGATGTTTTATAAATTTTAAACAGGAAAGCTTAGGGTAAATTCGGCACCTTCTCCTTCGTTACCCATAATTTCTATAGTGCCGCCATGTGCCTTTACAACAATATCATAACTAAGCGAAAGGCCAAGCCCGGTACCTGCACCTGTGGGCTTAGTTGTAAAAAATGGCTGTAGTATTTTATCTTTAATAGCATCCGGGATACCGTTGCCGTTATCTTTTATGGCAATCATAATGGCATTATCTTTTTGCCATGTAGTAACCTTTATTACTGGTTTGTAATTGCCACCCATCAGCTGCGACTGTTTACTTTTTTCCTGTGTGGCATAAAAAGCATTATTAAAAAGATTGAGCAATACACGCCCAATATCCTGGGGTATTACAGGTATTTTAGGCAGGCTTTCGCTAAAGTTTGTTACTAAATCAGCATTAAAGGTTTTGTCTTTAGCACGCAAGCCATGATAGGCGAGTCGCAAAAATTCATCTGTAAGTTCATTAATATCAGTTAGTTCTTTTTGCCCTGTAGACGACTGGCTGTGTTGCAGCATGCCTTTTACAATACCATCGGCACGGCGGCCGTGATGGGCAATTTTTTCGAGGTTTTGTTTTATATCAACAGCTATGGCATTTGCCTCTTCTATGTCGCCTTTATCTATTTCTTCCTGCATTTCTTCCAGTAGTTCTATACTTACATCGCTAAAGTTGTTTACAAAGTTTAGCGGGTTTTGTATTTCGTGGGCAATACCGGCGGTAAGCTCGCCCAGTGATGCCATTTTTTCGCTCTGTATAAGTTGCGACTGTGTAGACTTTAAATTAGTAAGAGTACTTTCTAACCTTTTATTTATGCGTTTATTTTGCCTGTTGTTGCGGTAAAGAATGAACACTATAATAAGAAAAATACAAATACCGGCTATAAGTACATATTGCCTTTGACTGTTTTGCAGGGCAATCCTTTTTGCAGTAGCTTCCCGCTGACGCTCCTGCTCGTTTAAAACAATTTTTTGCAGTTCCCTAAAACGTTCAGCACCCATAAGGCTATCTTTCTCGGCCATTGCGACAGATAGATATTGGTGGGCATTATTATATTCGCCTTTGTTTTTATAAAGATCGCTAAGCAGGAGGGAGGCATCATATAAACCTTTCCTGAAAGAAACAGCCCTGCCGGATTGCATTGCATTACGTGCATATTTCATGGCAGAGTCAGTTACTTTAAGCTCATTGTATAACTTTGCGAGGAACAGATTATTCATTGTAAGGTTCCTTATATCATTATCAATATTAGCCTCGGCTATGCCTCTTTTGTAAAAGTTCATAGCCTTGTTTGTATCGCCATTTAGTTTATAGGCATTCCCCATCCTGAACATTATTTCGGGAATTGTAAAATCATACCTGTTTTGTGGGTTTTTAATGTGTGCGTTATATACTAAGGTTTGATAGTACAAAGTAGAATCGGGTACTTTTAGCAGGTCATATATATTACCTATGTTAGAAACTTCATTGTAATACATACCAACGTTGCCAACAGCTTTAAACAGGTTTTTAGACTGTACATAATAATCGTTTGCCTTTGTGTAATCGCCTAATTCCATGTAGGTATTGCCTATCCTGTTAAGCGCTATAGCCATAATGCTCTCGTCGTTTATATCTTTGCCTATACGGTATGCCTCAAACTGCGACTGTAACGACTCTGGCAGCCTCCCTGCTTCTAATTCCGTTGCGCCCCTTAACGATAAAAGGTAAGCCTTTTTTTGTACTGCAAACGCTGCATATTTATTGGGCAATTTATCATTCATCTTAAGGGCACAGTTTAAATAAACCATAGAAGAATCTATATTGCTAAACCTGTAGCTACCGCCCAGCTGCCCGGCAATGTTTATTTTTGTAGTATCATGAGCTGCATTAGCAAACTGCTGCTTTAGTTCGCTTTCTTTTTTAGGAGATATTTGTGCAAATACATATAAGGGTAACGTTATTAGGAGTATAAGTAAGCTTTTTTTCATAGAGATCGTGAAGTAGCTAAGACTTCAAAAAATATCATTGTTTATCTTAATTTTAACATAGCTAATATAATGGTAATCTATCATAATAATACTATTCACCACACATTTTGCAACTTTATTACTAAGTTTATATTTATAATACTGGTTGATAAATGTAGTAAAAACAAAAAATGCCTAACACATGTAGTGTTAAGCATTAGCAAAAAACAATTTATGAATAAGTAACTGAAGAATCAGGTTGGGGGAATCAGAATAGCTCTTCACATTCAAAACCGGCATTGTGCAATGCAGCCACTACACTGTTATTTACGTTTTTAAAACTGTCTATCCTTAAAATTTTATCGCAATCATCAAGGTCAAAATTCCATTTTTCATTATGCAGCAAAGCATCAAGTAGCGGCTTTACCTTTTTAATTTTTACCTTAGATGTTATGTTGGTTTTATAAATTGATACCGGCATTGCATATTATATTTAAGTTTAACATCTTAAAAAGGATTGTAAGAAATCCCGATATTAAAATACCATTGCGGATCCTGCTTACTTTCAAGTATATATTTACTTGTTTTTTCGCCCCTCTCTGTTATACGTGTTGTAATAACGTTAGTAATTCCACCCTTAAAAGTGCCAATAAGATTTTTGCCAAGCCAATATTCGTAGGTAAGGCCGGAGCGTAGTTCCAGTTGGTTTAATTCATAAGTTCCATTAAGCAGGCCGGTATTTAGCCTTAAATAAAAATTCTCGCTGTTAAGTTCCGTACCAACAGATAGCTGACCTTTTTCCAGCAGTTTACGTTTAAGCAGTAAACGCTGTGGTAATATAAAATCTAATGTCCAGGGGGAGTTTTTAAAATTATGCTCATAAGTAAATATAGGCACAAACGGCAGTATAGACGATGGGTCTAACATGGCAAGCGCACCCGCAGTAATGGTTGTCCTGTCGTTCTTTTTTAATACGAACGTAGCCGATGCAAGCCCCTTAACCCGCTGAAAAGCATACTGGTTAGCATCTACTGTACCCGAAACATTATAGATTACAGGTTTTTTAAACAGCGTAGAAAAATAAGTGGCACTAACGGTACCGGCAAAATAATGAAACTCCTGCGTGGGCCTGTCGTAGTTGGTTTGGGAAGGAATGTCATACGCATTATCAAATTCAAAAACTTCATATTTATAACGTAATGACCCTGTAATAAAAAATCGGTTGGTTTTATATACCGGTATGTTTGCCGCAACCCTAAAACGGTAATGGTTGTTTACCTTAGCTTTTTCCTGCTCATTACCAAAGGCTTTTGTGGTATAATCTGCCGGGCCCAACTGGTTGTACTGCACATCAAACACGCGTGTGGTAGGAAATTTTGATGTAATTACCTTTCCATTTTCTTTAGGTATAGAATCATTTTGCGCAGCGGCCGGCAATATTGTTATTAGCGGCAATAGGATTAATAACCTGATTTTCATTTTCTGATTGATGATTGATTAAAATTGGAGCGTTTTAATTGTGGTAAAAGTAGTACGTTATTACCTGTGTAAATGTTTTAATTATACAGCCGCCACATCATTTATACTAATGGCGTTTGTATAAAATATGCTGTTGCAAACGGTTGTAAATTAAATAATAGGCTAATTTTGTAATTATGAATATCCTGAAAATTTATCAAAATTTCTTCCTGAGAAACGTTATTGTAATTACCCTTTTTGTATTTATAATATTTGGATGCGTATATAGCGATTTTAATGAAGAAATACATAAGGTTAAAATTAGTGCACCCAAGCTTTTAATAAGGATCGTTATAGGCTTGTCCCCATTATATTTGGCAATAATTTTTAGCAATGTCATTCTTATTAAACAACTCTTATTAAAAGATAAATACCTTTATTTTTTTCCGTCATTCTTACTATTTTGGTGGTTATACTATTATTATATTTATGTAGGGCCAAATGAGCTTACTGTGTTAACAATGGTTATGGGTATAAGCAATGGTACGGTTTCTTATTTTTTACATCTCTGGATTTTGAGGAATATTTCTAAAGGGCAAAAAGATATCCTTAATTTTGAGGCAGAGCTTTCTTTTTTAAAACAGCAGCTCAACCCTCATTTTTTGCTTAATGCTATGAACAACCTTTATGGCGAATCGCTATCGGAACCGGAAAATGTGCCCGACAGGATACTAAACCTTGCCGATATGCTGCGCTACCAGATTGAGGCAACAAAGAAAAATCTCGTACCCCTTAAGGATGAAATAAATTTTATAAAACGCTACGTAGAATACTATACATTTAGAAATGAAAAACTTGAAGTTAATCAAAGTTTTGAAGGAACGATAGATGCTATAGAGATACCGCCATTGTTCTTTTTACCACTGGTAGAAAATGCCGTTAAATTCTCGGGTGAAGTGCCCTTGCCTGTAATTACGATGCACCTAAGTATAAATAAAAGAAAGCTGTCTTTTTCGTTACAAAATAATTTTTTGGTAAGTGGCTCCCGCCTAACAGGTACGGGTATAGGTATAGAAAATTTAAAACGAAGGCTCGAGGTGTATGGTTTAAAGCACGAGCTTATAGCCACAAAACAGGATAATATGTATACTATAAAACTAAATATATGGGAACTACCTACCGCTGCCTTATAGTAGACGACGAAACACCTGCACACAAGGCACTCATATCGCATATTTCTAAATTTCATGATTTAGAGCATTCCGGTAGTGCTTACAGTGGGGCAGAAGCCCTTAAGATGCTGAATGAAAACAAATATGATATTATTTTTCTTGATATAAACATGCCCGTGCTTAATGGTGTTGAGGTTATGGAACTTCAGCCTAAGAGGCCGTTAACGATTGTTACTACCGCCTATTCTGATTTTGCACTATCGGCTTATACTAATGATGCTATAGATTATTTATTAAAACCTATTTCTTTAGAAAAGTTTAGTAAAGCTATAGAAAAAGCCAAGGCATATTATATGGGTTATGCTTTAGAAAAGCAAAATGCAACTGAAGAAAAATTTATAAGGTACAGGTCTGACGGTGAAGTAGTAAAAATACGGATAAGCGATATTATTTACATAGAAAGTATGGGTAACTACATGAAGTTGTTTTGCCATAAACTAAAATCGCCACACATTGTTTACGGATCCCTTTTAGGTATAGCACAGGATATTGCAAGCCCCGATTTTGTACAGGTACACCGTTCTTATATAGTTAACAAAGCATGTATTAGTATAATAGAGCAGGAAAATATAACGCTTACAAATGATATAAAACTTCCTGTGGGCAGAAAGTATAAAATATTGCTGTCTAATTTAAAGTAATCTTATCTTTACGGCTTGGAATTGTTTTAACTGCTTATATCTCTCTGCTAAATAATGTTTTTAATGAAAAAAACGAACAATAAATTTCTGTTGGCTTCAGTAATTCTACTGGCTGTATTTATGCTTGCTGGCTGTTCTTCAGCAAAAACGGGGAGCACTGCCCGAAATACAACTGTACTAAAGAACAACTGGAAATTTTCTAATACCGTTAACAGCGATGCCTACAGCAACAACTTTAATGATTATGCATGGCAAACAGTTACAGTACCACATGACTGGGCTATATATGGGCCATTTGATAAAAAATGGGACATGCAAAAAGTAGCCATTGTACAAAACGGCGAAACTGAGGCATCTGAAAAAACAGGGCGTACAGGTGCCTTGCCACACATAGGTACCGGCTGGTACCGCAATACATTTACCTTACCACAGTTTAAAGAAGGCAAAAAAGCACTATTAGTTTTTGATGGCGCCATGAGCGAACCGCAGGTGTACCTTAATGGTAAAAAAATAGGGCAGTGGGGCTATGGCTACAGCTACTTTTACATAGATATTACTAACGATATTATTGCCGGTAAGGAGAATATACTGGCAGTAAAACTTAGTAATAAAGAATATTCGTCGCGCTGGTATCCCGGTGCGGGGCTATACAGAAATGTAAGTATTGTTGTAAAAGATAAAGAGAGTTTTGAGCAATGGGGTACTTACATAACCACTCCCGTTATTACTAAAAGTGCGGCTACCGTAAATATCAAGGCAAAAGCTACCGGTAGCAACATCTATATGGTTACTACCATTAAAGATGCTAAAGGAAAAGTTGTTGCAACGGGTACTACTAAAGATTTTGCAACTAATGGGTTTGAGCAGAACATTACGGTTGCAAATCCTAATTTATGGAGCCCTGAAACGCCATACCTGTATACTGCAACAAATCAATTATTTGCAGGCAGCACTTTAAAAGATGAGGAGATAACGAAATTTGGTATTCGCGAAATAAAATATGAGCCTAACAAAGGCTTTAGCCTTAATGGTAAAATAACAAAATTTAAAGGCGTTTGCCTGCACCATGATCTTGGGCCACTGGGTGCTGCGGTAAATAAAGCTGCAATGCGTCGCCAGCTTACCATACTAAAAGACCTGGGGTGTAATGCCATACGCAGCTCGCATAACATGCCTTCGTTTGAGCAGCTTGAACTGGCAGATGAAATGGGCTTTATGTTTCTTGCAGAAAGTTTTGACGAGTGGGTTAAGCCTAAAGTAGAGAATGGGTATCACCGTTTTTTTGACGAATATGCAGAGAAGGATCTTGTAAATCTTATCAGGGCTACTCGTAACCACCCATGTATTGTTATGTGGAGCAGCGGTAACGAAGTACCCGACCAGTATGGAGCCGAAGGTATTGTGCGTGCAAAGTTTTTGCAGGACATTTTTCATCGTGAAGACCCTACGCGCCCCGTTACAGTGGGTATGGATCAGGTTAAGCAAACTATGCAGTCCGGTTTCGGGTCTGTGCTCGATATTCCCGGGCTAAACTACCGTGTGCACCTTTATGAAGAGGCTTACAAATCGTTTCCGCAGGGTTTTATTTTAGGATCAGAAACGGCATCTACAGTAAGTTCCCGTGGTATTTATAAATTCCCTGTAGTGCAGGCTAAAGAAAAGCAATATGATGATTTGCAATGTTCATCTTACGACCTTGAAGCATGCAGCTGGAGCAATGTGCCCGATGAAGATTTTGTGTTACAGGATGATAAGCCATGGGTTATAGGCGAGTTTGTATGGACAGGATTTGACTATCTGGGGGAACCAACACCGTATGACGAGAAATGGCCATCGCGCAGTTCCTATTTTGGTATGGCAGATTTAGCGGGTATTCCTAAAGATAGGTTCTACCTTTACAGGAGCCGCTGGAATACAGAAGCCGAAACATTACACATACTGCCACACTGGAACTGGGAAGGCCGCGAAGGGCAAACAACGCCTGTTTTTGTGTATACTAATTATGATAGTGCAGAGCTGTTTGTAAATGGTAAAAGCATGGGTATACAAAAGAAAAGCAATGCAACACCACAAAACAGGTACCGCCTTATGTGGATGGATGTAAAATATGAACCGGGAACACTTAAAGTAGTTGCCTTAGATAAAAACGGTAAGGCAGTTGCGCAGCAAGAAGTAAAAACAGCCGGAGCTCCCTATAAAATTGTTTTAAACCCGGACAGGGAAACCATTACTGCCGATGGCGAAGATATATCTTTTGTAACTGTATCTGTAGTAGATAAAAATGGGGTGCCCTGCCCAACAGCTATAAATCAGCTACACTTTACTGTAACGGGTGCAGGTATTTACAGGGCTGCCTGTAATGGCGATGCAACATCGCTCGAAATTTTCCATGAACCTACGATGAAACTGTTTAGCGGTAAACTGGTGGTGCTTGTAAAAGCCACCGATAAACCGGGCGATATAAAACTGGAAGTAAAAGGCGATGGTTTACAAAGTGGCATTATTAATTTAAAATCTAAGAGCTAAATGTAGTAAACATAACAAAAATACCGGAGCATCTTCCGGTATTTTTGTTTCATCATATCTTGTCCATACTAAAACGCTAATTGTAACTTTACACTAAGGCGCCCACCATCAGATGAACTAAAGTAAGCAATATTAGCTGTGGTAAGGCCAGCAATATTATAGTAAAAACCACCACCCGGAGATGTATGCCATTTAGATGAGGTATCGTTATCTGCCCAAACACTACCGTAATCAAACCCTGCGTAGCAACCAAAAGTTACAGGGATAACACCATTAGCAAATTTACCAAAATCGACCCTTAAATCAGAGTTGTATTAAAAAGATGTTTTACCACTAAAGCGTTCTCTCCTGAAACCCCTTAAACCATCCCCATCGCCGATGGTTGCTGCCTGGTAAAACTCAAAACTATTATTAAATATATGTTTAGCTTTTAGCTTGGTAGCATATACAAAAATACCCTGCCTGTCTATGTTTGTTGTAAGCCTGACTTCAGGCACTATATAGGCAAAGGCTTTGTTCCCCATTAAAGTCTTACTGTTATAGTAAACAACATCATGCCATCTTGCTTTTAGTAAAAATATATTTTAGCTGCAAAAATCTTTATAATAACATTTGTAATTTATGTGGTTTACAAACAGTATTTTACAGATAGTGGTTTTGTTTTAAATGATTGGGAAAGTTATATTAAAGGTAGCTATTTATGTTTTTTCTTTGTAAGAAAATCATCTAAATATCGTAAAAAATTAAGGCATTTACGATATATCGTTATTATCAAATTTTGGAACAATATTTAGATGCTTATTATTCGCAAAATATTGAACTGTAAACAATTTTTGCCTATCAAAAATAAATTACCTCATGCCCACCGGCGGTTGTGTTGCTGATCGGTTTCCGCAATGTGCGCCGACGTTAGTTATAGCTGTACACGAACGGGTGGAAAGTGTACAACCCCTTACAGCCTCCTCAACCGACTGACACCCGTCATCTTCGTTACGGGAGGCATGAGGTATACAATTTATTTAGTAATGCCTTAAGGTTGCATTATATAGTACAAGTTAAATAAAAATTGGGGCACAGCGGTGGTACTTCACATTACTTTAATGTTATTGTTATTTTTCAACGTATTGATATGACTAATTTTTATTGATTTTTCTGCACATTCAATAAGGTTTATTTGTGCTATTATTGGTCTTTTTTGTGCTATTTAAAAGAATTTGTCAGGCGTAAATTTGTACTATAAATTAATAATTAAACCATGAAAAATTTAATAACCATAATTGCAAACCTTGAAGGTTTTGGTAAAAAAGCAATTCGTTTTGGTATCGTTGTTGTCTTCCTGTGGATAGGAGGGCTAAAATTTTTTACGTATGAAGCCGATGGTATTGTGCCCTTTGTAGCTAACAGCCCTTTTATGTCTTTCTTTTATAACCATCCGGATGAGTATGCATCTCATGTAAATAAAGAAGGTGAGCTAATTGCTGCAAACCACATATGGCAGAAAGCAAATAATACGTATGGCTTTGCAAACGGGCTGGGTATATTTCTCATTGTGCTCGCCGTTTTTGTTGCCTTACATAAAATAGCACCACTGCAAAGCATGATAGCCAGTATGCTTATTTTTATAATGACACTGGGCACACTGTCTTTTCTTGTAACAACACCCGAAAGTTGGGTAGCGCATTTAACAGATAATCAATGGGGTTTTCCTTATCTCTCCGGACGAGGCAGGCTGGTTATAAAAGACATTGTTATTTTGGGCGGTGCCATTATTACCATGAGCGAATCGGCACA
>Ga0247815_10000703_pt1 | contig 26336 bp, 29 predicted proteins | sample UWRJL194509B1_FD_181014 | JGI IMG/M metagenome (GOLD analysis project Ga0247815, IMG submission 181014) | Plant litter microbial communities from Arlington Agricultural Research Station in Wisconsin, United States - UWRJ-L194-509B-1 | ecosystem: Environmental > Terrestrial > Plant litter >...
GGACTTTACGTCTTTTTATTACTTCGGCTCATCAATATGGCCGAACGGCAGCGCTCCAGTTTCTCAAGGGTGTATGGCTATTGCGTAGCCTGTATCCTCTTTTTCCACGTTTTTATAAACATCGGTATGGCCATTGGTATTGTACCCGTTATAGGCATTCCCCTCCCCTTTATTAGTTATGGAGGATCCTCGCTATGGAGCTTTACTGTGCTGCTGTTTATTTTCCTAAAACTGGACTCTAATAGAATGGGCTTTATTTAAGCCTCCTCAGGAAACCTGCGTTTTAGTAAACTATAAAACTGATCGACTGTATTCTCCTTCGACTGCCAATTGTTTTTTTCAGCATAACTGTTCTTCAGAAACGCATCAGCGGTTTTAAGGTCAGGCATTTTATTGATCAGATCTATTGCCTCTGAATAGGCAAGATTATATCCGTTAAAAAGATCCTTGATGTACAGCAGTTTTTCATTAAGTGTAATGGCACCTTTCAGATCAGCAATTGGAGCTTTAGTATTCTCTTCTTTCGCTTTGGAGGTGTTGTTTTGTTTACCGGCCAAAAGATCGTTCAATGTCGGCCTTGGAGAAGCAGCAGCAGGTTCAACAGGAGTAGCAGTCTGCTGCGTCGACGTAACAGCTGCTACAGGAACCGGAGGTGCAACAGGTGCCGGTTCAGCCGTAAATGTTGGTTCAGGCACAAATACAGGTTCAGCTTGTGGAGGTGCAGATATACTTACTGGCTGCACCACTTTTCGTTCAATGCGGTCCTCTACCAGTTCAACTGAAGGCTTAGGAATTTCTTTTTCGGGGATCGGATCAGGTAGCAGTTCCGTTTTAGGCAGAGCAGGAAACAGTTCCTCATATCTTCCGGTCAGGATCCTTTGTTTCGAAGCGATGATCTCCGCTTCTTCTTTACTCAAGGGACGGTCAAATATCTCTTCAACAGGCTTTTCTTCTTCAAAATCGAAACGGTCCGACTCCGGTCTGTCATTTAATATAAATTCAAATGTGGGTGCGGTACTTGCAGGTTCTTCAGTTACATAGGCAACCAGATCCGCAGGCTTATCAAAAAAACTGTAGTCTTTAGGTTCAGGAAGGTCATCCACCACGGGCTGTTTTTCAACCACAACAGGTTTAGCCGGGATCTGCTCTGCTTCCATTGCCGACACTTTAGTTTCCAAGGGCAATTCTTTGAGTTTCTTACTCGCATTCAGCTTGCGGACAATCTCTACATGGTCAGATAAGAAACTGGCATTGGCAAGAAACAGTTCCAGTTCATTCAGCAGTTCAGGATTTTGGGCCAAAAACTCATATTGTTCCTGAAGTTCATTCAGTATTACGCCTATTTTTTTGAAGATATCAGACTGGTTCATCATAGTATTATAACGGTAGAATTCCTGTTTTATGTTGGTAACTTGACACTCAAAAGTACTACAAAATTCTGATATTTGAGGCTTTTAACCACCGCAAGCACATGTTATTCAGTGAACAAAATTTCAGAAGAGGAGAATATTGCGGCAGCATTGAGGTGATTTGCGGCTCTATGTTTTCCGGCAAAACTGAAGAATTATTGAGGAGACTCAGGAGGGCACAGATCGCCAAATTGAACGTTGAAATATTCAAACCAAAGACGGATACAAGATATGACGAGACTGCTGTCGTCTCCCATGACCTCAATTCCATCCAGTCAACTCCCGTTCAACATTCCTCTGCCATTTTACTGCTGGGTTCAGACACACAAGTGGTTGGCATAGATGAAGCTCAGTTTTTTGATGATGAGTTGCCCGAAGTTTGCAATAAGCTTGCCCAAAAAGGCATCCGGGTAATCATAGCCGGTCTCGATATGGATTTTTCAGGAAAGCCCTTCGGCCCTGTCCCTGCATTGATGGCTATTGCAGAGCATGTAACCAAAGTAAATGCTGTTTGCATGAGGTGTGGTGCTCCCGCCATGTATTCGTTCCGGACGGTAATAGGCGAGGCAAAAGTAATGCTCGGTGAAAAGGAAAGTTATGAGCCCAGGTGCAGAAGGTGTTATCACCTCAATGACACGGCCATCAGTCTAAACTAGCCATTCGGGCAATTGTCGCAACGCTTACCCTTCAGGAATTTGAAACAACATTCCTTTTTTTTCTTTTTATCCTTCTTCTTGCCGGACTTTTTGTCTTTATCTTTTTTTGACATAGCAGTTGATATTGATAACAAAAAAGGGCACATACTGTTTGTCAGCATGTACCCCCGTATGACTGGATAAACTGGCTATCTAAAATGATTAAGCCTCGCTGTCGTATTTTATATCGCCAACGTGCTTGTCAATTTGCCATCTGCCGGTACCTTCTTCACCGATCACATCAAACAGTTCCAATGCACGGCGTGCTTTGTATTCTTCTTCACGCTGCTCTCTGAAGAACCAGTTTAAGAACTCTAAGGTCACGTAATCATGCTCTTTATGGCATCTGGCTGCTATGTTTTTAATAGATTGGGTTACACTGATTTCCTGCTCTAAAGCTTCTTCAAATACTTCACGGAACGAGTTGTACTCGCCTTTGATATTGCTGATGTCCGGTGATACTGCATTACCGCCCATATCTAATACATATTTGAAGAATTTCAGCTGGTGCACTCTTTCTTCTTCTGCTTGTTTAAAAAAATACTCAGATGAAAAATCATAGCCATTACGGTTGCACCATGAAGCCATAGAAAGGTAAATCGATGAGGAATGTGCTTCTTTTTTTATTTGTTGGTTGATAAGTGCCTCTACATCTGATGAGATTAAGCACTTTGCGCGAATGATATCTTTCATGTTCCTAATGTTTTAATGGAATTAGTACATCAAAAATAATGCAATAAACACATTTGAAAGAATATTAGGGCAATATGGAAAGATTCTAATTCTAAGTTAATCAGGCTACTATCCTGTGCAAACGATCGTGGATGATGTGATTGAGTTCCAGCATAACAAAAGTACCGGCCAACAATTCCTTCATCTCGATGATCTGAACCAGCGAAAGCACGTAGCAATGGTCACAGGCACAGATAAAGATGATTTCAAGATCCGGCGCTTTTTCACTGCTCAGCAGCAGGCCCTCAATGTCAATCTGGTAGACGGCTTTTTTAAGTTTCAGCAAATTGCGGTAATCGAAACGCGCCAGCTTTCCTGCAAAATCAATATACCAGCAATTCTCACTGTCAGACTGGTAAATTGCACCAGCATGTACACTAAAAACTTCAGTAAAATCAACAGCAGGTAAAGTAGCCAATTCTTGCATATTTGCGCTCAAAAATTATGATAGGCAAATATTGCCATTATTTAGAATTAATCCAAATCGATTGGTTCTATTTTTTAAAATAATTATTAAAAGACCTCTTCAGACCCAAACTTTATAAAGAAAATTCAACCAGTTCTGGTGAAAGATCCGCTGAAGGTCTTCCGGACTGTAACCTCTTGAAGATAGAATAGCGGTCAACTTTTGAAGATCAGAGATGTCGTCCAGATCAAATGGCGATTGCTCTGTACCAAACGCTCCGTCCAAGTCAGATCCTATTCCAATATGAGCGGTATTTCCGGCCAACTGACAAATGTGATCGATGTGATCTGCAGCCCGGGCAAGCCCGCAGTTCGTGCTCAAAGGGGTTGAAACCCCTCTTTGCCAACCAGGAACCATCATCCAGGCATCCAGCGCAGCACCGATTACCGCTCCGCGGCCGACCAGTGCCTTGATCTGTGCATCGCTATATTGCCGGTTATGGTCGACCAGTGACCTGCAGTTGTTGTGGCTCGCCCATACGTGTCCTGAAAAATGATCCAGTGCCTGCCAGAATGCATCATCACAGAGGTGTGTGGCATCCAGGATGATGTTTAGCTTCTCCATTTCACGAAGTAAAGTAAGCCCCTCAGTCCCCATTTTACCGCTGGAGTCTGTCCCGTTTGCATACCTGCCAGGTCCATAGTGTGCAGGCCCGATCGCCCTCAGTCCGTATGCATATGCCCTTTGGAGGTAAGAAATGTCAACCAATGAATCTGCGCCCTCCAGGCTCAGGATATAACCAATGGGTTTTTGAAAGATTTCTCCCCCATCATTCCAGAGCTTATAGTGGCTTTCTAATCCCGCACGGTCGCGAATCTGTACCATTTCTCCCGCAGCTTCCATTTCCCTGTACCAGCACAGCTGCGCTTGTGTCTGCGCCCAGGCCTGTTCTGCTGAATACCAGCCCGGAATGGCACTGCCGGGCTTCACATATCTGGCAATTTGGGTGGCCACCACAATGCCGATATTCCCTTTACGGAGTTCCGGAAAGGACACGGTTCCCTTTGAACGGTCAGGCTTGTCTGTCATGCCCAACTCTCGCTCACGCAGTTCCGATACGGGCAGGCGCAGGTCCCTGTTCCATTCCATCGCGTTCATGCTCAGGTCCAGATGTGCATCGATTATAAACATAACTTTCTCCCCCTGGCAGCAACCTCCCATTGTCCGGTGATCAAATTGTCCTTCACTTCGAGCAGTTCATCATACAGCGCTACGGCGGGGCATACATGATGAGGAAGCCCGTACACCAATGCGCCAACTTCATATTGATCAGCTATCGAACTACGGACCGTCAGGTGCTCTTCTGAGTGAGACACAGTACTTAAATCTGGATTCCAGGGAAAAAATACCCTTTTATCAATTGGATTTTCAGAAGAGACCGATTTATAACCAAGATCCAGACAGAGCAGCCCTGCTGCTGGCTTAGAGATCACAGTCGTAACCAACACGGCTGCAGGCAGGAATTTTAATTCAGGTAGTTTGAGACTGTAGTTCTGGTCCCAAAATACGAATGTACCCGGACTGCAGATCACCTCTTCCTGCTGCGCATAAAACGCAAAGGTATTGGAGCCGCCGGCGACAATCACCGGACGAGGCAATCCAGCCCCGGTTATTGCAACTATATCCGCGAGAACCTGGCTAAACACCTTCTCCACGGCAGCAAAGCGCGAACTCAAATCAGTGCCATGTATATGACCGTCGTAAATATGAAGCCCTTTCAAATCAATACCCGGCACCCTGGACAACCGCAGGTAAAAGTCCGGCACGGCATTCAAATGGGAATAACCCGTCCTGTCCATCCCGGTATTGAGATCCAAATAGATACCCAGCGGTCTGCCTGTCAGCGATAACATTTGCGACCCGATCTGCACAGCCGAAGGAAGGTTGTCGACCAGGCAGTAAAAATGAACCTGGGGATAGGCCTTGACCAAGCCAGCCAGACGTGCAATCTTTTTACCCGAAGGCTGGTAGGCCAGAAATACATCAGCTATCCCTTGCTGTGCTGCCAATTCCGCCTCCGCAATGGTGGCACATTTGACCTGACGGATACCCTGATCGCGAAACATCCGGAGCACTTCGGCCGTTTTATGGGTTTTGATGTGCGGCATTAAACGTGATACATCACCATTCAGCATTTGCAGCGCCAGCGCAATGTTTGTTTTGATCCTGTCGGGATACACGGCCATCAACGGGGTATCGTATTCCGCCAGGTTTGAGATCTTATACCAGTCCCCGGCTATCATAAGTGCAGTTCAAAAACAGCCTCCACCTCTACCGGAATGTTGTCCGGCAGCGAGCCCATCCCTACAGCGCTTCTTACACCGATACCGTTTTCCTGTCCCCAGACTGCGGCAAACAACTCACTGCAGCCATTGATCACAAAAGGATGTTTTTCAAAATCTGCACTGCAGTTCACCATTCCCAATACCTTGATTACCCTCTTTACGACATTAAGGCTACCAAAATTGGTAACGATGGTAGAGAGCATGGTCAGTCCAACCTGCCTGGCAGCCAGTTTACCTTCATCAATGGTCATTCCCTCACCGATGCGACCGATAATCAGGGAGCGGTCGGGCAGTACCGGGCCATGCCCCGACAGGTAAAGATATTTGCCGTCCACCAGGAAAGGCTTATAAATTCCCAGCGGTTGCGGTGCTGGAGGAAGTTCGAGGTTTAAAGCTGAAAATGCTTGCTGAGGAGATGAATTCATTACAAAAGAATCTGATTTGTCTATGTTCAAACTTAACAATTTTATCTAAGTTTGGGTAAAACCTAACCAAATGACTATACTGATTGTTGTCGGCTGCATCATCCTGCTGGTCCTGCTCATTACCTGGGCGAGGCTTACACCCTTCATTGCCTTTCTGATTGTTGCCCTGACCTGCGGCATTTTACTGGGTATTCCGCTAAAAAATGTAACTGCCTCAGTACAAAAAGGAATGGGTGACATCATGGGTTCATTGGTATCCATCTTAGTCTTTGGCGCAATGCTCGGCAAACTCGTTGCAGAAAGCGGTGCTGCGCAGAAAATAGCGGCTACAATGGTCGGCTTATTCGGAACAAAATACATCCAGTGGGGTTTGGTGCTAACCGGTTTTGTAGTCGGGATTCCGCTATTCTATAATGTGGGCTTCGTGCTGATGGTACCCCTGATCTTTTCCGTTGTTTACAAATACAAATTACCTGCTGTGTATATCGGACTTCCCATGCTGGCCGCACTCTCTGTCACACATGGTTTCCTGCCACCACACCCCTCACCTTCTGCGCTGGTCCTGCAGTTCAACGCCAACATGGGCCTGACCCTGCTCTATGGGTTTGCCATAGCCATCCCCGCGATTATACTGGCGGGGCCGGTTTTTTCGAGTACCTTGAAAAACATGGTATCCGTACCGCTTAAGGCTTTCCAGTCCGAAGATCTGCCTGAAGATAAATTACCAGGAACCTTCAATAGTCTCGCTTCCGCTTTGCTACCCGTGATCCTGCTGGCTGCTACCGCACTTTATGGCCTAACCAAACCGAATGAGGATTTTAAGAGTGTGCTGACGTTTGTATCAGAACCAACAATTGTAATGCTCGTTACCCTGATCGTGACAACCTTTACCCTGGGCCTGAACCTGGGCAAATCGATGAAGGACATCATGGCCACCTACGGATCGGCGGTTAAAGACATTGCGATGATCCTCTTGATCATTGCAGGCTCTGGTGCTTTAAAACAGGTTTTGGCAGATAGTGGCGTAAGCAATCAGATCGCGGGCTCGCTCAATGAACTGCATATCGAGCCTTTGTTTTTGGGCTGGCTCATCGCCGCACTCATCCGGGTTAGTGTGGGCTCTGCCACCGTGGCGGGACTTACCGCAGCAGGGATCATGATGCCTGTAATGTTACTAGGGCATACCAATCCAAACCTGATGGTGCTGTCCATAGGCGCCGGAAGCCTGATGTTTTCACATGTGAACGATCCGGGATTTTGGTTGTTCAAGGAGTATTTTAACCTGAGCATCAAACAAACGATTATGTCCTGGTCCATCATGGAAACACTGGTTTCGGTAATTGGATTGCTGGGTGTTCTTTTGCTCAACCTGATCGTTTAAAACCGTTTTTATTTTTGGTATACCCGTACATAATCTACCTCAAAACGGTTCGGGAACCGGGTATCTTTCAGATCTCCGCCGTTCATTCCGCCCATAGCCAGATTGAGCAACATATAATGCGGTTGCCTGAAAGGATTGAAGCCGCTGCCATCCTCATTGTGCAACTTGTCCATGGGCACTTTGATCAACTCCACATCATCCACAAATAAGGCAATTTCCTGATCGGTCCAGTCCATGCGCCATTCGTGAAATTTGGATGCCCACTCCTTCCCGCCGAGTTCAATGACCGGCGTCTTTTTACTGTACCATTTGGCGTTGTACCGCTTAGTAGTCCCCGTCGCAATATTTGCCAGGAGCATTCCACGGTAGTATTCCATAATGTCGATCTCTCCATTGGAAGGCCATTCTTTAGACATACCCAGTGTCCACCAGGCTGGCCATAAACCCGAACTGATATCGATCTTGCCCCGCATCACAAAGCGGCCATACTGCCAGGAATGCAAACCTCTGGTATTGATACTGGCTGATGTATATTCAATCTGTTCCCGCTTAGCTCCCCATTGATTGCTTTCTTGTTTATAAGTTGGGTTGGGCTTTTGCTCTTTTCTTGCTTCTATGATCAGCAGGCCATTTTCGCACCATGCATTGTCAGACTGGTACCACTGCAATTCTTCATTACGTACAAAACCTTTCTCAAACTTCCAATTTTGGACAGCTGGTTTACCAGCTTCAGTAAATTCGTCTGCCCAGACCAGTCGGTAGCCATCTTTAAGGTACAGACTGGTCTGAGCAGCGTTCATTTGGGCAAAACTAATGCTGCAGTTCAACACCAAAGCCAGCGATAATAATCTTCTCATACCTGAAAGCTATAAATTTTCTGGTGCATCCACAAAAACCTGTTGTTCAGGCTGCGTTTAGGCATCAATTTCGAAAGAAAAATCTGCAAAGGTACCCTCTTCGAGTGGCTGGTGTGTAACAACAAGGCAAGTGGCACCCAGTGTTTTCAGTAAAGTCCTTAGGTCAGCGATCAGCTCTTGCTTCAGCGCCTTGTCCAATGCTGAAAAGGGTTCATCCATCAGCAACAATTTGGGTTTTGTACTGAGCGCCCTCAGTATCGCAAGCCGCTGCTGCTGACCACCCGATAACTGCCTGGGCTTATGTTTTTCCAGTCCTTTCATTTTCCCCATTTCCAGTAAATGCTGAATATAACTTACCTCATTGCTGCCGTAGCTAAGATGCTGGGCAACGGTCATATTCGGAAAAAGGGCGTAATCCTGAAAAACAAAGCCCAGATTCCTTTTTTGGACAGGCAAACTTATTTTCCGGGCGGTATCCAGCCAGACCTGTCCGTCCACTGTAATAAGACCCTGTTCCGGCACGGCCAGTCCTGCCAGTATTTTGAGAAGGGTGGTTTTTCCAGAACCGGACGGCCCAAAAATCTGTGTATTGGCCCCCGACATAAATGAAGTATTGACCTGTAGTACGTCGGTAACAGTACTGATTTTCTTGTGGATGTTGACTTCTACCATTCCATTGGGCCTTTTGCTGATTTCCTGTTTAATACAAAAACAGCGATAATGATTGAGAAACTAATCGCAAATAACAGCAGGGCGTAATTGCCGGCACTACGATAATCCATGCCTTCCACCGCATCATAGATGGCTATAGAGGCTGTTTTTGTCACGCCCGGAATGTTACCTCCAATCATCAGTACTACACCAAATTCACCGAGTGTATGGGCAAAAGTAATGACAGTTGCCGTGAGCAGGGAATAGCGGATGTTGGGCACCAGGATTTTAAAGAAGGTTTGCATTTCTGACTTCCCCATCGTAAAAGAGGCTTGAGAAATGGAGCGTGGCAAATGGTTAAAAGCAGCCTTTACGGGACTGATCATAAAAGGCAGGCTGTAAATCACTGAAGCTACGATCAACCCCGGAAAAGAAAATACCAGTTGCAAATCGAAGGTTTTTTGAAGGAATTTGCCCAGGGTGCTGCCGGGATTAAAAGCCAGCAACAGGTAAAATCCGAGAACCGAAGGCGGAAGAACCAGGGGCATGGTAAACAGGGCTTCGAGCACAAGTTTTAAAAGAGAACTCTTCTTGGACAGCCAATAAGCAATTGGCAAGCCCAGCACCAACAGGATCACTGTGGTAATGAGAGCGAGTTTTAAGCTGAGCCAAATCGGGTTCCAGTCCATCGTTGAATTATTTAGGGCAGACGGTATCCGCTTTGCTTTAAGATTTGTCCAGCCGAAGCAGATGATACATAATTAAAGAACTTCATTGCAGCTGCGTAGTTTTCTTTTTTGGCATGACGCAGGACAACCATGCCCTGCTCAATTTTCTGGTAGACGGCCGGATCAACTTTAGTCCAGTATAACTGCCTGAATTCGGTATTGCCCTGCTGCGCTTTCAGTTCCTGTATTAAAGCCTCTGTAGTAAAAGCTAGGGCAACTGAACCTGTGACCACATAGGTGTTTACCTGTGAAATGCTTTCGCCAAGCACCAGTTTAGGCTGAACCTGCTCCCAAAGTTTATAATATTTCAGTGCCTTCTCTGCCGCTTTGCCATAAGGTGCAAGGGCAGGATTGGCGATAGCAATTTTATTAACAGCCGGCAAGGGCAGCAAGCGCCGCCAGTTTTTTATATCAGTTCTGGATCTGCTGCAAACAATCAGACTACCCAATGCGTAGATCTTCGGCGCATTCAGTGCAAAGCCTGTCTTGTACAATTCTGCGGGGAAATCCATGTCGGCAGAAAAAAAAAGGTCATAGGGAGCACCATTTTTGATCTGGGCAGTCAGGTTGCCGGATGCTCCGGTGATGACTTCGATGGCAATACCCGTTCTCTTCTTAAAGTCTTCCTGAAGTTGTTTCATCACAAACCTTGTATTTGCAGCGGCAGCAATCCTCAGGGTCTGGCTTTGTCCTACAGTGCTGCCTATTCCAAAGAAAAGCAACAACACCAAACCGAAAAACCTCTTTACCCCCATGCTATTGTGCAGATTTAACGGTAATGCGAATTGCCTGTCTGACGAAACGGGCTTTCTTCTTTTCCCCTTCGATGATAATTTGGAATGGCCCAATTGCCTCTGGCAACAAAGCACCGTCCATGCGATTGGCCAATATAATTTTCCTTTCTAAAAAAACGGGATCGGCCTCTGGAAGGGCAAATACCACTTTATAATTATCAGAGGCTTCGACCAACAAGTATTTTACGAGGTTAGCCCCCTTTAACTCCTCTCCCAAAGTAACCCCGGCTTTTTTCAAAAGATCAGACAACAAAACACCTGAATAACGATGGGCTTTGTTTGCTTTATCTGTTGACACAACAGAAACGGTGTCCATTTTGTCCAAGTCCTGAGCGAGCAGATGAAGGGTCGTTTTTACCGCTCCATCAATCGTGAGCGATGCCTTTTTTGATTCGGTCTGGGCGTGAAGAGTGAGCGAGAGGCAGCATAAAACGAACAGTATCTTATAAATCTTTAACATCAGGATAATCTTTTGTTGAACATAAAACCAAATATAGTTACATCTTCCGCAATTTCAGGACGATGCCAAGTTTTTGCAGGACTAAGCAAACTAACTCTGCATAGCGTCCTGGCTATATCCAGAAACGTGAAAGCTTCGGGTCAACAACGCAGGAGGTTCGGGTACAGGTACCTTTTACCCGAAGCTTTCACGTTCTTTTTACGTTTCTGTCGTGTTCCGGGCCTTGACTAGTATAGTCCGCTTGCTTTGGACAGATAGACTGGTTATCAGATCAGATTTATTTTTTTGATTATTCCTGTAACCTTTTTGACTTTCCACTCATCTTATCTACAGTTAAACGAAATCACAAAAACAATTTACCTACCCTAAATGATATGCTCAATAGCGTATAGGGGAAACTATGTCTTATGAAAACCAAATTATACCAGATCATTGTTGCTTTATTCATCCTCTTCACCAGTCCCTGTCTTTATGCACAATCGTCTGGTGGCACTGGTGAGATTTCCGGGAAGGTACTGGACGAAACTTCCAAAGAATTCCCATACGCAACGGTTAGTTTACTGAACACCAGGGATTCCACCGCGGTAAAAGGCACGCTGAGCATTGATAATGGTGCATTTATGTTTAAGGATGTAAAATTCGGGACTTACTTGGTGGCGCTCTATGTAGTGGGTTACAAAAAAGCGATCAAAGGTCCGTTTGTTGTTGATGCCGCGCACAGAAAATATATCCTTGATGCTGTTCAACTGACGGTTGAGAGTCAGACACTGAAGGGTGTAAACATTGTGAAACAAAAGCCGCTGATAGAGCGGCAGATCGATAAAACTGTGATGAACATTGAGAACAGCACACTTGCTGCCGGAAATTCTGCGCTGGAAATTCTGGCTAAGGCTCCTGGTGTAACGGTGGATCAGGACGGAAAAATTAGTCTGAGGGGTAAACATGGCGTACTCATTATGCTTGACGGAAAGCCTACCTATCTTTCGGCGGAGCAGCTAACCAACTTACTTAGGGCTACAGAGGGCAATGCGATTCAAACTATTGAATTGATTACCAATCCTTCTGCAAAATACGATGCTTCCGGTAATTCGGGCATCATCAACATCAAACTGAAAAAGAACCGCAATTATGGCACCAACGGCTCCTTGCTTGCCGGGGCAGGCTACGGAAAATATGGTAAGGCCAATGGAGGCTTAACGCTGAATCACAGAGAAAAAAAGATCAATGTATTTGGCAATTTCGACTATGGACGCAATAAAAGGTATGGCAGTACAGATATCATCAGAACCAATCAAACCACTGCCAATGCGACCTACTTCGACCAAACTGGCACATCAATACGCTATAGGAACAACAGCAATTACAAAGGAGGTCTGGATTATTTCATTAATGACAAAAACACGATCGGTTTTGCAATGAACGGGTACAACAGCAATGGCGACAATAAAGCGGAAGTATTGACATTGATTGGGGACGGACCGGGTAAGACAGATTCTTCTGTAGTGGCCAAAAACCCAAATTCCTTTAAGTACAACGGAATATCGTACAACCTGAACTATAAGGGTACATTGGATACGATGGGTCAGGAGATTAGTGCCGACGCAGATTACTCGGTCTACAAAGGCCTTGACAACAATAACTTTAACAATAAATACTTCGATGCCCAGGGGCAGATGTCAAAACCCGATTACCTGTTTAGAAATGCGGCGCCTACCACGACCCGGATCTGGTCGGCCAAAACGGATTATGCCTACCCTTTTGCCAAAGACATGAAAATGGAAATGGGGCTGAAGACCAGTTTTGTAAAGACGGACAACAATTTTTCTTTTGAAAATTTCGTCAACGGAGCCTGGACAAATGACATCAAACGCAGCAACCAGTTTCTCTACGATGAAAATATCAATGCCGCTTATACCAACGTCAATAAAAAGTTTGGAAAGAATACCATTCAACTGGGGCTTCGTGCAGAACAAACCAACTCTAAAGGCAATTCGATTACCGAATCGAAGATTGTGAACCGTCATTATTTTAATCTTTTTCCCAGTGTATTTATCAATCGGGAGTTGTCTAAAAACCACGACATGGGCTTCTCCTATAGCCGGAGGATAGATCGGCCGGATTATGGCTCGTTAAACCCTTTTCTGGACTTCCTGGATTTATATACTTACCGATTTGGGAACCCTTTCCTGAAACCTCAATACACCAATTCCTTTGAGCTTTCTTATTCCTATAAGAAAAGCCTGAATGTCACATTGGGACACAGCCATACAACAGATGTGATGTCTGACGTATTGCTTACGGATACGGCAACTAAAACGATTTTTATTTCGAACCAGAATCTGGCCACACAGGATTCTTATAATCTCAACATCAGCTATCCCATTCAGTTCGGTAAATGGTGGAACAGTTCGAATAACCTCTCTGCCTATTACAATAAATTTAAAACTGAAAATTTGCTGGGCAAACCTTATGAGAGTGGCAGGCCTGCATTTAATTTTAACAGTACGCAGACCATTACCATCAGCCCTTCAAGCAACATGGAGTTATCTGGCTATTACCAATCCAAACAGGTGTACGGCACTTTACTGCTCGATCCTCAGTATGGCGTAGATCTTGGATTTAGTAAATCATTTATGAACAAGCAGTTAAATGTAAAGCTCGCAGCGAATGACATTTTTAAACTTCAGAAGAGCGGGGTTACCAGTGCGCTTCCCTCACAAAATTACGTGATCAGCGAACGCTGGGAGAGCCGGGTATTCCGGTTTACCTGCACGTACAGGTTCGGCAGCAATGAAATTAAAGCTGCACGCCAACGTTCGGGTGGTTCGGAAGCAGAAGGAAAACGCGTCAAATCAGGAGGTTAGAAATTAATTGAAAAAAAGATTTTGATCTTCAAAAAAAGAAACTACATTTGCAATCCCAAACGGGAAGTAGGTACGGTAGCTCAGTCGGTAGAGCAATGGACTGAAAATCCATGTGTCGCCGGTTCGATCCCGGCCCATACCACTACTTTAAGAAGGCCTTTATCGCAAGATGAAGGCCTTTTTTGTGTCTGAAACGTTTTATTGCCCCACAAGAAGAACGGAAAAAAGTATTGGCTGTCGCAATGAACCCTATATATTGTCGTTATTATACACGGCCAACTGAAAGAAAGTAAGTTATGTTTGTAGTGTAGACATTAACCCTTAAACCAGATGATTATGAACAATGCCATTTATCCATGCCTGACCCTGAAAGGCAAAATCACTGAAGCAGCGCCTTTTTACCAAGAAGTTTTCGGAGCAGGGAAAGTCAGCCAGACTTCTCCTTATGTCATACAGATTCAACTTAGTGGACAAAAATTCATGTTACTCAATGATGGACCACAGGCGGTACCCAATCCTTCGATCTCTTTTATGGTAATCAGTGAAACGCCTGAAGAAACAACGCAGTACTGGGAGAAATTGATCGGGGGTGGTCAGGTACTGATGCCTTTGAACAGCTATGACTGGAGTCCAAAATATGGCTGGGTACAGGATAAATATGGCGTATCCTGGCAATTGAATACCAGCAGCAGGCAGGATACACCTCAAAAATTTTGTCCAACACTCCTTTTTACAGGTACGGTTGCAGGCAAAGCTTCGGAAGCTATCGGTTACTACACCGGCCTTTTCCCAGGTTCCAGCATACAGGGTATATTGAAATATGGAGAGGGCGAGGGCGACAACACAGAATTTGTAAAACATGCCCAGTTCAAAATAAAGGACTTTATGGCCATGGCCATGGACAGTTCTGCGAATCATCAATTTTCATTTAATGATGCCATTTCTCTCGTTGTCGAATGTGAGAATCAGGAAGAAATTGACAAATACTGGCAACAATTAACCGCTGAAGGGGGCAAAGAACTCGCTTGCGGCTGGCTCACTGACAAATATGGCATCAGTTGGCAAATCATTCCTAAGGTGCTCGGCGCGCTGTTATCTGACCCTGAACGAGCGCCCCATGTAATGAGTGAATTGCTGAAAATGAAAAAACTCGTCATCGCTGATCTGGAAAACGCATAGTTTTATACTGTTGCCAGGGTAGTACACGTTTCTTCGTTAAATGACATCTTCATATTGGTGAAAATGGGTGATAATGCCGGAAAAATAGACATTTTACACAAGGCCGGATGGCCTTGGTAAACTGGTGTTGGATTTATTTTTTTGAGCACGGTAACATTTGGGATACATTTTTACATTTTACTGAAGAATACCTAAAGTTAACCCTTAATAAAAACACATTCATTTATATTACAGTTAATTAGTCCATTTCTGACAATGGTGATTTTTAAAGATGAATACTTTTAGCCATAAAAATTTTAAGGTTAGTCCGTTCAGTTATGTATTATTGAAATAATGATCTTATCTTCACGCTAAAACTCATGCAATGAGGAGCGTGGCTCGCTATTTGCAAGAATTCAAGGGGAAACGCTCTAATTTAATTTTATTCATTAATGATAACATCAAAGATTAACGCCATTGGGGTAAAAACCAAGCTGGTAGACAAAGACATAAAAATTGATGCCGGTCAATCTGTAATCACCACACTTGAAATCATGCTAACCAGTAAAGAATTTGAATTGCCTGTTTTCGAATTTGGCGTGTGCATAGGGGAAGTGTATTTTAAAGATTTAATTCTTTTCCTGGCGCACAACCTTGAAAAGGCGGATTTATTTACACACAAGTTAAATTACACCATTGACAGTGCCATCACAATTTTGATGAAGATTTCTTCTGACGAACTCACTTCTGACCACAACAACCCTGCTCAATAGCCAAGGGGTAATTTCTGATAGACCTTATAATAGGCTATCACGACCTTGCATGGCGACATTTCTTCAAATTTATTCACCAAAATCTGATCCTGAATTTGCTGTTGAAGCCTTGGCAGGTTAAGCCTGTCCAGCAGTAATTGCTCCTCGCTGAATTTATCTTTAAATGTATGATCGGTTAAAAATTTCCTCAGGGAATCGATCAACCGCGATGTGCGTTGAAGACTTGGGGATTCATTGGAACATTTGCGCTTACAGATCAGCTCGTAACCGAGCATGTTCAGCTGGCCGAAAAGAAGTTGAAATACCCAGCAATCTTCAATTCTGGAAGCAAACTTTTTATAGAAAATCAGGTGCCTCTCCAGTATTTCTTTTTGTATGGACAAACGGTCTGACGAAGCTTCCATAAAAACAACGACCAATTCTTTCCGCGTCGGCATGGTGTAAGCTGATCCGTTGTTGTCTACGATCACACTCTCCGAACTAAACACAAAGTACAAAGCCGAACTGAGCAGCAGCAGTGCAGACAAGTCTTTGTCTTTGTATTTCTTGTTCAGGTATTCCCTGTAGAAATCTTTATGGCCAGTCTGCTGTTTTTCCACCGCATCCACCTGAGCCTTTATGACTGGCAACAGTTCCATCAACCCGGCGACAAACTTAACTTTCTCTTCTTTCCCCGTCATTATTGTGTTTTCATTTCGAAAATATGATAAAAACTATGTTTATACCTACTAATTTATGACAATGGTTAAAATGAATAACTTACTCATCGACAATTACAGCAGCCCCAGCCGCTCGCTGATCCGATAGAGCGTATCCAGATTGAAGGCTTGTCTCCCATTTAGCAACTGATTAACAGCATGTTGATCCAGATCCATTAAAAAGGCAAACTCTTCCTTTGAGATTTTCCTGTCTGCCAAAATATTGCGGAGGGCCAGCGCAATATCTTTTGATTTATTTAACTGCCTGAACTCTTCAAGGCCGATGTTTTCGAATAGTTTGCGCTTAGATTTTTTCTCCCTCCTTGCCATAGCGTTCTTCTTTTGATGCTATGATTCATTTATGATGCCATATCATTAAAAGACCCCTTATTGGGATTTCAATGCCGCTTGTTAATGATCACCCTCTTTAGGCCAAGTATTTTTGAGGATTTCAGGTTACTCTTTGAGGATTTTTTTTCAGCATCGTGCTAAATTTGCAACTATATGCTGGCATAGTAATTTGTTTTATCGTATTTGTTTTAACTTAGCAAACTATAACAAATCCAATAAAATGGCGGCACAAATCTTATTTATAGCACTAACGGCGGCGGCTATTGCCCTGTTTGGTTATAATCTCAGAAAAGTTATCCGTAATATTCGGCTGGGAAAGGCTGCGCATAGGTCTGACCAGCCCCAAAAAAGGCTACTGACCATGCTCAAAGTGGCCTTCGGACAAACAAAAATGTTTTTCAGGCCAATCCCTGCTTTACTGCACCTTGTGGTCTATGCTGGTTTCGTGATTATCAATATTGAGGTACTGGAGATTATGATCGATGGTCTTTTCGGAACGCACCGGATATTTGGGGGACTTGGCTTGCTCTATGATGTCCTTATCGGCTCATTCGAGTTTCTTGCGCTGGGTGTTTGGCTGGGTTGTGCTATCTTTCTCATAAGAAGGAACATCATCCGTTTAAAAAGGTTTACCGGAACGGAGATGACCAGCTGGCCAAAATCTGATGCAAATATCATTTTGATTTCAGAGATCCTCCTGATGACGGCTTTCCTGACCATGAATGCTGCCGATCTTAAGTTGCAGACTCTTGGTGTGGAACATTACATCACGGCAGGCGCATTTCCGGTTAGCCAGTACCTACAGGCAATTTTGCCAGACTCCGCTACGGGCCTGGTTGCCATAGAACGTGGCTGCTGGTGGTTTCACATTATTGGCATTTTCGGCTTTTTAAATTACCTGCCCTACTCCAAGCATTTCCATATCTTATTCGCCTTTCCCAATACCTATTACTCAAATCTGGAACCCAAAGGCGAGTTTACCAACATGAAAAGCGTAACCAATGAGGTAAAAGCCATGCTCGATCCTTCTTTTACGCCTGAAGAAGCGGAGGCTGGCCGCTTTGGCGCCAAGGACATCAACGACCTGACCTGGGTCAATCTGATGAATGCTTATACCTGTACGGAATGTGGGCGCTGCACATCTGTTTGTCCTGCAAATATTACTGGTAAGTTACTGTCTCCAAGAAAAATAATGATGGACACCAGGGACCGGATGGAGGAAGTGGGGAAAAATATAGACAAAACAGGAACTGGTTTTGAAGATGGTAAATCGCTGATCGATACCTACATTACGAGAGAGGAAATCTGGGCCTGCACCAGTTGTAATGCCTGCACTCAGGCCTGCCCGATCAACATAGACCCACTGGCTATTATTACCGAACTGAGAAGATACGCGGTGATGGAAGAATCACAGTCTCCGGCCAGCATCAATGCGATGCTGGGAAATATAGAAAATAATGGGGCGCCATGGAAATATTCTCCGGCCGACCGTCTTAACTGGGCCAGTGAAAGTTAATTAAATGTAAATGAGCGAGAAACTGAATTTTGAAGTGCCGACAATGGCACAGATGATAGCAAAAGGTGAAGAACCTGAGATCTTATTCTGGGTGGGTTGTGCCGGTAGTTATGACGAAAGGGCACAAAAAACAACACGCGACATCTGCAAGATCCTACACCATGTAGGCATCAAATATGCAGTACTGGGTACAGAAGAAAGCTGCACAGGGGATCCGGCCAAACGTGCGGGAAATGAGTTTCTGTTCCAGATGCAGGCAATGACCAATATCGAGTTGCTCAACGGATACAATATCAGTAAAATCGTAACAGGATGTCCGCATTGTTTTAATACCATTAAAAATGAATACCCCGGCCTTGGAGGTAACTATGAGGTGATCCATCATACACAATTGATCCAGCAGCTCATTGACGAAGGAAAGCTTAAAGCTGAAGGCGGAGAGAGTTTCAAGGGCAAAAAGATCACTTATCATGACCCTTGTTACTTAGGTCGCGGAAACGGTGTCTATGAAGCACCGCGCAAAGCGCTGGAGATCCTGGATGCCCAGCTTGTAGAAATGAAACGCTGCAAATCCAACGGGTTGTGCTGCGGGGCGGGAGGTGCCCAGATGTTTAAAGAGCCTGAGAAAGGAAACAAGGACATCAATATCGAAAGAATTGAAGAGGCACTGGAAACACAGCCTTCCATTATAGCTGCAGGATGCCCATTTTGCATGACCATGTTGCGGGACGGCGTAAAGTTAAAAGATCAGGACCAAAACGTGCAGGTGCTAGACATTGCAGAAATCACTGTGAGAGCTAATGGGTTGTAATACACTGTATATTGCTTCTTTAAATTCCGGAAGTAACGGAAACTGTTATTACGTGGGAAATGAAGAAGAAGCGATTCTGGTCGATGCGGGTTTATCTTGCCGGGAGACTGAAAAAAGAATGGCCCGAACCGGGTTGTCTATGGGTAAAGTCAGGGCGATCTTCATTTCTCATGAGCACTCCGATCACGTTAAAGGCTTGTGTACGCTTGCCGCCAAGTATAACCTACCCGTTTATCTTAGTTCCGGCACCTTAAGCGGTTGCAGGTTTAACCTGCGGAAGGATCTGATCAGGAACTTGTCCGGCCACCAGCAAATCCATATCGGGCGGCTAATCATTACCAGCTTTTTTAAGATACACGATGCCTCAGAGCCCCATAGCTTTATGGTGTCCTGCGGAGAGACAAATGTCGGTGTGTTTACGGATATCGGCGAGGCATGTGAGCAGCTGGCGTTCCATTTCAGACAGTGTCATGCGGCATTTCTCGAGGCCAATTATGATGATGAATTGCTGGAGAAAAGTGCCTACCCGTACTTTCTTAAAAAACGGATCAGTGGTGGTAAAGGTCACTTGTCCAATCAAAAGGCACTTGAGCTTTTCAATACCCACAAACCTTCCTTTATGACGCATTTGCTGCTGGCACATTTATCGAAAGACAACAACGATCCGGTTCTGGTCAGCGAATTATTCAGTACTCATGCCCAAAATACAGAAATTATCATCGCCTCCAGGTACGAGGAAACCCGCGTATACGCTATTTCTGAGCCTGTCGTTGCGCAGTTACTCTAGCCATACTTTCTGACAATGCCATTAACTCTTCAGGTTCTATATCTTTAAGCGGGATGGTCATATACGTTGCCATGCTGTCTACATCGCCTGCGCTGTCATTATAGGTCTGTACAATAACATCGTCGCCTTTGGTCGACAGTACCAGCTTTCCGCGCTTGTCTGTACCATAATAATCAAGGTCTTTGAATTTACTCAGATTAAAGGAAAAATACTCCGTCTTTCCACGGGCATAATAACGTTTATATCTACAGAACCCACTGTTGGTAACATTCAGTTCGTAGCGCTTCAATTTCTTTCCGGCATCTTCATCATTGTGATGAACAGATAACAATTGCTGAATAAAGTCAGTTTCCTCAGTCAGCCGCGATATCTGGGAAAAAGACATGAATACAAGGCACACAAATAGAAACAAGCTCATTTTCAAGCACAATGTAAAGTTTTTCATCACCTTTTATATTTAGCCAAACCAAGTTAATTAAATTTGTAATTTTGGCCTATGAGTTTTTCTCCACAATCCAGAGTTTGGGTATACCAAAGTGACCGGGCCTTTTCTGCCGGTGAAGTAGATGCGATCCAAAAAAAGTTAGAGGAATTTACCACGCAATGGAAAGCACACGGGCATCAGTTAGATGCTAAAGCAGAACTACGTTATGACTTCTTCATTGTGTTTATCGTAGATGAAGCTTCAGCTGGTGTTACCGGATGTTCAATTGATTCTTCTGTTCGTTTTATTAAAGAAATTGAGCAGGCTTTTCAGGTTGACCTGTTCAACAGGTTCAACATGGCTTATAAGCTGGATGATAAAGTTGTTGTGGTCAATAAAGAGGATTTTGAAACCCTGGTCAACATTAAGGCCGTAGGTCCTCAGACTATTGTATTCAACAACATGGTGCAGACACTTCAGGAGTTTGAGACGAAATGGGAAATTCCTTTTGAACAAAGCTGGCACAGTAAAGTCTTCGCACACCTGCTATAGTCAAAAGCCACCCGTCTTTGTCGCTTAAAAATCCAAAGGTCCCAATCTCCGCATGTTCCGCATGATCAGGTATTGGCGGTGCCGGATATAAGTTGTGGCTTTTTTAGGCGTCCACCTTCTTGGATTAGGGAAGCATGCGGCAATTAATGCGGCCTGTGCCCGGCTCATTTTAGTACATGACTTGCCATAATAAGCCTGGCTGGCAGCCTCAGCCCCATAGATACCATCACCCATTTCTATCACGTTGAGATACACCTCCAGAATTCTTTCCTTACTCCAGAATATCTCGATCAGTAACGTAAAATAAGCTTCAAATCCTTTACGGATCCAGGATCTGCCTGGCCATAAGAACACGTTCTTTGCCGTTTGCTGTGAGATGGTGCTGCCACCCTTTATTTTTTTACCTTTTTTATTCGTCTGAAAAGCCTTCTCTATGGCTTTCACATCAAACCCGATGTGTTTCAAAAACAACTGGTCTTCGGCTGAAACCGCAGCACGTTTCATATTGTCTGACATGTCTTCAAAGTCTACCCATTTTTTCTCCATTTTATGGGGCTTGTCTTCGCTGCTGCGTTCTATATTACGCTGGATCATCAGCAGTGTAATCGGAGGATCAACAAAACGATAGATCAAAACCCACAATATGGTCGCTGTAAGAAACCACAAAAGCACCTTAAGTGCTATCGAAGATATTTTGTCTAAGAGCGGTGATTTGAATTTAGCCTGAGCTCGTTTTTGTTTTGCCATCGGCCAAAGGTAAGATTTACACAAATGATTTTAAACAAAAAAAGCGTCCCGGATGGGGACGCTTTTCTATTTCTAAAGAAACCGATTACTCAGCTACTACAGCGAAAGGAACTTTAACTTTCACTTCTTTGTGCAAGTTTAAGTTAGCAACATAGTCACCAACAAATTTAGGTTCAGTTTCGAAAGTGATACGGCGACGGTCTACATCAAAACCTTGTTGTTTCAATGCGTCAGAGATCATAATGGTGTTTACCGCACCAAAGATCTTACCTGTCTCACCTGCTTTAGCACCGATAGACAATTTGACATCAGCCAAACGTTCTGCGATACCTTCTGCATCTTTCTTAATTTTATCTTGTTTAAAAGCAGCCTGCTTTAAGTTTTCTGCTAATACTTTTTTAGCTGAAGGAGTAGCCAACTGCGCGAATCCTTGTGGGATCAGGTAGTTACGGCCGTATCCTGGCTTTACAGAAACGATATCGTCTTTTTCCCCTAGGGATTTGATATCTTGTTTTAAAATAATTTCCATCTCTCAGCTCCTATTTTAATTGGTCAGCAACAAAAGGTAACAAACCAATGTGACGTGCACGTTTTACCGCTTGAGCCACTTTACGCTGGAATTTCAATGAAGTACCGGTTAAACGGCGTGGTAAAAGTTTACCCTGGTCATTGATGAATTTCAACAAAAAGTTTGCGTCTTTATAATCAATATATTTAATACCATTCTTTTTGAAACGGCAATATTTTTTTCTGTTATCGTCCACTTTTGGAGCGGTAACATATTGTATCTGATCCTTTGCCATTATACTGCAGCCTCCTGTTTAGGTTTTTTGTTAAAAGCTCCACTGCGTTTCTTCTCATTGTACGCAACCGCATGACGGTCAAGTCTAATGGTCAGGAAACGTAGCACACGCTCATCACGCTTAAGCTCCAATTCCAATTTACTAATCAATTCACCTGAAGATTTATACTCTGTAAGGTGAAAGAATCCGCTTGCTTTTTTCTCAATCGGATACGCTAATTTTCTCAAACCCCAATTGTCCTCTTGAACAATTTCGGCTCCGCTGTCAGAAATGATTTTGCTGAATTTGGCAATTGCCTCTTTAGCGACTTCTTCTGACAACAACGGGGTTAGAACGATAACAGTTTCGTACTGATTCATTGTTATTTATTTATTTTATGTTTTATCCGCTTTAATAGCGGGATGCAAAAATAGAAATAAATTTCTATTAATCAAACAGATAATGAAAAGATTAATGACCGCCGAAGAGGTAATTCACACCAAATGATAATTTTGTAGCCTTCACTTTGAAGCCAGAATAGGTGGCCAGAGGTGCTCCAGGGAAATATCCGGCTGAAAGCTCAAATTTCTTATCGAAAACAACTCCGATTTTTGTGATCACAGACCAATTGACCGGCGTAAAATCGATTGCATCACGGACCTCATAAAGTTCCTTGTCTATCGTGTAATATCGCCTCACTTCATTATTGGTGTATTTGGCATAGCCGACTGACACCCCCCCTCCCGCATAAATTTTGAGTGCTTCAGCATTATAGAAATTGTAAATAAACTGGGGTGCAAGCGTCACAGTGAAATAATCAAACTTGTGGTCCCACAAACCATTGTAGATATGGTTTTTACTGGAGTTTACACCCGCTTCAAGCCTAAACAGTGACTTCCCTACCGCAGGATTGGCGAATATATCGAGGCCTAAACTGACAAACGGACTAAAAGATTTGCCATTCGTAGCGTTTTCGCCAGCCAGAAAATAAGCTCCAGAATACCTGGTATAGGTAGCGATCATGCCAGTTCCGGCAAAAAAACGGGTGGACTTAAGTTGAGATCGAACGATCTTCTGTTCGTTAATGATCGATACGACCTCCAGAATCTCTCTTTTACCATACCTCAGATTTTTTAGTTTTTTTTCATCAATCTTATTCTTAACATCAAATAAACCGGCAGCGGTATTTAACTGTCCGCGATATGTGTTCAACCGGATCAGGTTTTTGGCACCTTCATGATCCATATACACCTGTCTCATCAATTCATAGGGTTGCTTGTCATTGCTGGCCAACAAGTAGAACCGGGTCTTTATAACATCTGTATAGGCATATAATGTCAAATTTTTCCCTTTTTGTATCACCTCCAAAAACACAGGGATTTGGACTGATGAAGAATCCAATCCATTCGAAACTTTATTGATATCCACAGCTGACAAGCTGACCTTTACAAGATGACTCTCATAATATTCAAATCCATCAATCCCATAGCCTGAACAATTAGTGGGGTTAAAAATTTCCACAGTCCCATCCGTAGATCTTTTGAAATTAACAGCAGAAGGACTTTTCTTGTGTTCCTGAAAATCGACAAAACCCTTAATGGTATCTTTTGCAGAGGTGAGCAGGTAGCCCTTCTTAAAATTGGATTGAGAAAGAGCGTATACAGGAAAGAAGATTATAAAACACAAAAAAGATCTAAACATAATGCAGTTATTTCCCACCAAATAGATAGTTGACGCCGAAAGTGGTCCTTTCCATATACGTATTAAAAGCGCCAAGGCTGGTAATCTTTGATGGCGCTTGATAACTCACCGAAAATTCAAACCTTTTCCGGAGCACGATTCCCGCCCTGCCGAAAATATATGCGTTTACAGGTTCGAGTTCCCCATCCTGCTTTTCAATTCGCTCAGTCTCTCCTGCATTGGAAGCCGGATAAAATTTCACAGGAAGATTATTGCTGTAGTTGGTGTAGTTTACACCTCCACCGAGGCCGGCATAAATCTTTAGTCGCTCACCATTGTAAAAGTTATAGATCAGATGCGGCAGAAAGCCAAAGGAAGTCTGTTCGAAAGTATGCCTTGAGTTACTGCCCTCCAGTGTCACCTCGCTTTTTCCGGTAAACAGGGCGAATTCCACCTTTGCCAGCAATCTCCCCTCAGCCGGGTCCAGCGCCCAGAACAGGCCTGCTGTGGCCATTGGCGAGAAAGAGTTCTTGCTTTTGGCATTGTCATTTGCAAGGGCATGACTACCAGAGTAAGTTGCTATATTGTTGTTCACACCGCCACCTACAAAAAAACCGAGGTTCGTCTCAGCTCTCGGGGGACGCTCTCCGTTAATCGATGAAACCACTTTGAGCAGGTCATCATCCTCATACTGCAGCACATCCAGTTTCTTCAAGTTATACTTACCAGGGTTATCATGCTTATTCAGTTCATCACTCATCTGCGTCCGATAAGTATAATCGCCGTAAATCTTGGAATCATTCAGTTTCAGATATTGGGTTCGTAACAATTCATAAGGTTCGATATCTTTTTCGCCCATTAAGTAAAAGCGAGTCTTGATTTCGTCTGTATACATAAACAGGCTCAATTTTTTTCCTTTTTGCAGCACCCTAAGGAAAACCATATATCGTTTGGTAGTTGTGTCCAGGCCAACTTCAAGGCGGGAAGTCCGTGTATAGGCCTGGGTCGCATTGACGGTATATCTTTCAAAGGATGCTTTTCCATTTATTCCATACCCTGCACAATCAGATAAATCATAAGTCTCTGCCTGCCCATCAAGACGCTTTTTGAAATGCACAACGGTGGGATTCACCATTTTCCCCTGATAGTCCACATAACCAGTCAGTTTTGCTTTGGCATTCGTTATAACATAGCCTTTATAATAATTTGATTGCGCTGAACAAAACAGCGGAAGGGCCAAAAAAAGCCAGGAGAAAAAGTGTTTCATGTAATTCGGCGTTTAATTTGTAGCAAAACTAAAGTTAATTCACATACATACAAGTCTAAATTCCAGACAGTAATTCTTGAACTACCAGTGATGGATCTTCTTTTTATAGAAGGCGCCAAAATTTCATTCTCAGTTAAATTTATTCAATGAAGTCTAACGGGAACCTAAAAGAAAGTTCAAGCCGAGCGTTACACGCTGCATACTGATATTAAACCCCTCGTAGCCTGTAATTTTAGCGGGCACAATATATCCACCTGAAACTTCCAGTCTCTTATTAATAATCACCCCAATTCGACCTACGGCTGAAATGTTGAATGGTTCAAACTCAAGTTTCTGTTCTTCAAAACTCCCTTCAAAACCTACTCCTGCCGGAATTGTCCTTCCTGCCCGGTTGTTACGATAAGTTGACAGGCTTGCTAGTCCGCCTATTCCTGCGAACAGTTGCGATTTGCCTACCCGGTAAAAACTATAATTAAATTGGGTGATGAAAGAAAGAGTTGTTTGATCGAATGCATGACTAAAATTATTTTTCTCAATCTTGTTTTTGCTATTAAATATGGCCAGTTCGAACTTCATCACATATCTCTCCAAACCCGGATCAAAAGGGGCATTGAATCCAACTGCTAGCATAGGCATATAAGAGCCGAAAAAGACATTATCTTCGTTCGCGAGAACATTATTTTTGGAGTATTTCGGCAGACTCACACTCAAACCTGTTCCTACATAAACTCTGGTACTCGAAGTATTGCTTTTCGGAGCTTTTTGATTGTTGATTACGGATACTATTTTCAGCAAATCCATCTGTTCGTATCTCAGCGCATCAATTTTCTTTTCATCGTATTTGCCTACTCCTTCATTTTTACTTAATTCGTCGACTATCTGAGCCCTATAGGTGTAGTCGCCCAAGATTTTAGAACTATTTTTTTCGAGATACTGAGCGCGAAACAGTTCGTATGGTTCCTTGTCAAGCTTGCTAAGTATGAAAAACCGTTCCTTAATGTTATCCGTATAAGAAAACAAACTCACATTTTTTCCAACCTGCA
>Ga0247815_10000706_pt1 | contig 26245 bp, 26 predicted proteins | sample UWRJL194509B1_FD_181014 | JGI IMG/M metagenome (GOLD analysis project Ga0247815, IMG submission 181014) | Plant litter microbial communities from Arlington Agricultural Research Station in Wisconsin, United States - UWRJ-L194-509B-1 | ecosystem: Environmental > Terrestrial > Plant litter >...
AACAGCGACCCTGAAGCTCCTTTTTTTAAAGTAGCCGACTACGGTATTGTTGGAGATGCATTTGAAATCGTTCCTAAATTAACAGAGAAATTAAAAGCTTTTAAAGCACAGCATTCTTAATTTAAAATTCTCTCTAAAAATATAGCTGCCTAAAAACAAGATAATCGTATCTTTGTTTTAAGGCAGCTTTTTTGTTCCATATTTTTTGATTAAAATTGCACCTTTATTTTTCCAATCAAAAAAAGTATTAAAATGAGGCATTAATGTGCCCTTTTTACCCATATATATGAGTCTAGTAAAATTGTCCATAAAAGGAATTTCATACAGTCAAACTCAAAATGGCGCTTACGCCTTAATTTTGAATGAAGTTGATGGTGAAAGAAAACTACCTATTGTCATTGGAGCTTTTGAAGCCCAATCAATTGCTATTGCCTTAGAAAAAGAAATAAAACCACCTCGCCCATTAACGCATGATTTATTCAAAAACTTTGCAGAAAGATTTGATATTGTGGTAAAACAAGTGATCATTCACAAACTGGTAGATGGTGTTTTTTATTCTAGTTTAATCTGTGAAAGAGATAAAATCGAAGAAATTATTGATGCCAGAACTTCTGATGCCATTGCATTGGCATTACGATTCAATGCTCCTATTTTTACTTATAAAAATATTTTAGATAAAGCTGGTATTTATTTAAAATCAAATACTGCAGAAACCGATCAGGGTTCTCAGGAAATTGATGACGTCCTTTCAAACCCTGAAACTTTTGGCCATGAAGAAGAAACCAATCAATCAGGAGATCTTTATGCGAAACATAGCTTACAAGAACTAAATGAACTTTTAGATCAGGCGGTTTCTCAGGAAGATTATGAAAAAGCAGCCAAAATTAGAGACGAAATCTCGAAACGTTAGGCATTACGCTATAAGTTTTAAGCTTTAGGCTATAAGCTTAAAGCCGTAAAACATAAAAACTATAAAGCACCAAAGAAAAAAGCTTAAAGCCTAAAGCCTAAAGCAAAAAAAACAAGCTGAAAGCATTAGGAAAAAAGCCTAAAGCTTAAAGCCTAAAGCCTAAAGCAACAATGAAACAATACTTAGATTTAGTAAAACATGTTTTAGAAAACGGAAACCAAAAAGGCGACCGAACCGGAACCGGAACAAAAAGTGTTTTTGGTTATCAGATGCGTTTTGATTTAAGTGAAGGTTTCCCGATGGTTACAACCAAAAAATTACACTTAAAATCTATAATTTACGAACTGCTTTGGTTTTTAAAAGGTGATACTAACATTAAATATCTTCAGGAAAACGGAGTAAAAATTTGGGATGCCTGGGCAGACTCAAATGGTGATTTAGGACCTGTTTACGGACATCAGTGGCGTAATTGGAACAGCGAAGAAATCGATCAGATTTCTGAATTGATTACCGAATTAAAAACAAACCCAAACAGCCGAAGAATGCTGGTTTCAGCATGGAATCCTTCAGTTTTACCGGATACTAAAAAATCGTTTGAAGAAAATGTAGCCAATAACAAAGCAGCTTTACCTCCTTGTCATGCTTTTTTTCAGTTTTACGTAACAAGTCCAGATGTTGAAAAAGGCGAAACAAAAGGAAAATTATCTTGTCAATTGTATCAGCGAAGTGCTGATATATTCTTAGGGGTTCCATTTAATATTGCTTCATATGCACTATTAACTATGATGATTGCACAGGTTTGCGATCTGGAGGCCGGCGAATTTATTCACACTTTTGGAGATGCACACATTTACAACAATCACTTTGAACAGTTAGAATTGCAGTTAACACGCGAGCCAAAACCATTACCAAAAATGATTTTGAATCCGGAAATTAAAAACATCTTTGATTTTGACTATAACGACTTTACACTTTTAGATTACGAACCGCATGCTGGTATAAAAGGCAGTGTTGCTGTATAAATTATAAAAAAATCCGCTTAAAAAATTAAGCGGATTTTTTATATGACTAAAACACTATTTTCACTTCCGGCAAAATCATTCCACTTATAAGAATCTGCTTCGGGATCGTTAACATAAAGTCCATCAATCACATATTTAAACTCGTAAATTGCATCTTTAACTAAGTCGTAAGTAGCTTTAAAAGTTCCATTTTTTAACTTACTTAAAGTTCCTTCTTCAATGTTCCAGTTATTAAAATCTCCAACAACAGCTGCTGAAGCGGCATCTTTTGCTTCGATCGAAAATGTAACCTTACAAACTGGCTTCGTTTTGATAAATTGTTTCTTTAAAGACATAACTATTTAGTTTTTAGATTTATACACGAAATTAAGCAAATTCGCCCCAACTTTCAATACGAGTGTTTCGATTTACGATAATGGTAAAAACGATATGCTATTTTAGTCAAATGAATAATTTAAAAGGTGTTAAATTATTCATTTAAGATTCGCGGCTCATTTTAAAACAAATATTCCAGCATCAAAATAGGGTCTTTTAAAAATAAATTCTAACTTTATAATCTCATTTTAAATCTTATGGAAAAAGAAGTGCACGAACAATACGAATACGCCAGAAGAAGATTGCGACAAAAAAAAATCCTATATTTTCACTTTGTACTTTTTCTGCTTGGAAGTTTATTCATATTTGCTGCAAATAAATTTTTTGACCTCGGTGCCAACGCAGAACATAACTGGTGTATCTGGGGTATTACGATATGGTTTTTTATCTTTATCCTACACTTTATAAAAGTCTATATAACAGACAGATTCATGAATAAAAAATGGGAAAGAGAACAAATTGACAGACTTGTTGCCTTGCAGCAAAAAAGAATCAGTCAATTAGAATCGAGAGTGAACGAGGATAACGAAAATAAAATTTAGTTTTAGCTTAACATGATTATAATGATAGCGGCTGTTGCCGAAAATAACGCCCTTGGAAAAAATAATGAATTAGTTTGGCATCTTCCAAACGATTTTAAAAGATTCAAATCGCTTACTACCAATCATCATATTATTATGGGAAGAAAAACTTTTGAGAGCTTTCCCAAACCACTTCCCAACCGGGTTCACGTTGTAATAACGCGCCAGAAAGATTATAATCCGGAAGGATGTATAGTGGTTGACAGCATCGAAAAGGCAATTGCATTATGTCCTGAAAACGAAGATTCCTATATCATTGGTGGAGGTGAAATTTATAATTTGGCACTTCCCTTTACTGACATTATAGAAATTACTAAGGTGCATCATACTTTTGATGCTGATGCTTTTTTTCCTAAAATCAATAAAAGCGAATGGGAATTGGTAGAATCTGAAGAAAATTTTAAAGATGAAAAACATCTTTATGATTATACTTATGAAACTTACATTAGAAAGTAAAAAAAAACATCCCCTTTTGGAGGATGTTTTTTAAAAGATTGATTTAGTCTTGACCCGCTCAAGAAATAGTTTTGGTAAAAAAAATCACAAATGTTAAAAACACTTGATAACTGAATAACATTTAATGTTAATTGAGATAAATCTCAAAAGGCCTTTAATAACAAATACCACTAAGATATTAAAGGCAGAAAATTAAAATTTCCAAAAACAAATTTAATCCTAAGAACGTATTTCACACTTAAAAAAATAGTATTTCCCCAAGAACATACTTTTCAAAACTACTTACAAGACCAAATGAGATTACCAGTGCAAAAAAATATTCATTTGGATGAGTCAAAATTTCATATCAATCATTAAAATTTTATCATTTTTACTTCAACAAAGTTGTACATAAAAAGCGTGTTTCACAATACCCACTTTTAGTGATTTTTTTAAAATACCCACTTTTGGTGATAATGAAAATCGTATAAAAACAGCAATTCAAACCATCTTCTTAAAACATTTGATTTACAAATTAAAAAACTCAATTACAGTTAAACTAGATTGTTTATATTTGCGTAAATAATAAAAATGTCTGAAAAAATAACTCCATATAAAGACTCTTCTTTAGGTAAAAAAGAGCAGGTTGCCCAAATGTTTGACAACATTTCTGGGAATTACGATAATTTGAATCGTGTTATATCGTTTGGAATCGATACTAAATGGCGTAAAAAAGTATTAAAAATAGTCTCAGATTCAAAGCCAGGAATCATTCTTGACATTGCAACAGGAACGGGAGATTTAGCTATTTTAATGACTCAGACAAAAGCTGAAAAAATCATTGGTTTAGATATTTCGGCAGGAATGCTTGAAGTTGGTAAAAAGAAAATTGAAGAAAGAAAACTTTCTCATATAATTGACATGGTTTTAGGTGATTCTGAAAAAATACCTTTTGAAGACAATTACTTTGACGCAATTACAGTTGGTTTTGGTGTTAGAAATTTTGAGAATCTGGAAAAAGGTTTTGCCGAAATTTTAAGGGTTTTGAAACCAAATGGTGTATTTGTGATTTTAGAAACTTCGGTTCCGGACAAAACTCCCTATAAACAAGGATATAAATTTTACAGCAAAAACATACTTCCGCTTATAGGTAAATTATTCTCTAAAGACAATGCTGCTTATGGGTATTTATCTGAATCTGCGGCCGTTTTTCCTTACGGAGAAGCGTTGAACAATATTTTACGTAAAACTGGGTTTATAGATGTTGTCGCGATGCCTCAAACTTTTGGCGTTGCCACCATTTATTCTGCATCTAAAAAATAGTATGAAAAAAATTGTAATCTTAATTTTGCTAGTCTTAACGACAAAAGGATATTCTCAATTTGCGAAAAGCATGTTTAGTAAAGACCCTATTATTAACCTCGAAAACTGGCAGAAACAACGCCTTTATTTTGGTTATTATTTAGGTTTCAATAGTTTTGACTTTAAATTTGATTACAAAACGCCTGTACAAGAAGATATTCAGGTTAAAAAAACTACCGGATTTAATGTCGGTGTTGTTGCTGATTTGCGTTTGCAGGAATATATCAATTTACGTTTTGAGCCGGGATTATATTACACAAAACGTGATTTATATTACCCTCATGATGCTGGTACACCTCAATCTTTCTATTTAAGAGAAGTTAACAGTACGTATATTCACTTTCCTTTATTATTAAAATTTTCGTCATTACGCACAGGAAACATACGTCCTTACGTAGTGGGTGGGATGTCTACTACTTTAAACTTATCCAGCAACTCAAAATCGCTTGATGATAACCACGAAGGAAAATTCAGGGTAAAAACCTGGACTGCTGCTTATGAACTTGGTTTTGGAATTGATTTCTTCTCTGAATATTTTATTTTCTCGCCTTCAATCAGGGGTATGTTTGGCATAACTGATGAATTGATTCGGGATAATAAAACCCTTGAAAATCCAAATAGTCCGTGGACAGATAATATTGATTCTATGAAATCAAGGGCTATTTTAATAAATCTTACTTTTCATTAAAACAAATCTTTAACTATTTCGTTTAAATTCACTAAGAATAATTGCTGTTGCTGTTGCCACATTCAAACTTTCGGTTTTTTGGAGTTCACCAAATCGTGGAATTGTGAGTCGGCTGGTCACTAATTTTTCAATCTCTGCCGAAATTCCATTGGCTTCATTACCCATAATAATGATTCCGTTTTGAGGTAAATTGGATTGATAAATGTTGTCGCCATCCATAAAAGTTCCAAAAACCGGCAATTTTGTTTCATTCAAAAAATTGGGCAGCTCAATATAACTCACATTTACTCTGGTAATTGAACCCATTGTAGCCTGTACTACTTTTGGATTGTAAATATCAACTGTTTCTTTTGAGCAGACAATTTGTTTAATGCCAAACCAGTCAGCAAGACGAAGGATCGTACCTAAATTTCCGGGATCGCGAATATCGTCTAAAGCCAAAATTAAACCTGAATCGATTATTTTATTTTCGGCAGGAATTTTGAATACAGCCAGACAGGTATTTGGAGTCGACAAAGCACTTATTTTTTTAAGTTCCTGCTCATTAATAAGCGTTCTTTTTGAAGCTTCAACAGCTTCAAAATCATTTACGGTGGTGTATAAATGCTCTAATTCAAAATTGGATTGCAACAATTCTTGAATTACTTTTGCTCCTTCGGCAAAAAATAATTGATGTGCAGAACGCTGCTTTTTTTGATGTAAACTTGAGATAAGTTTTATTTGGTTTTTACTAACCATAAAATAATGTACTTTTGAATTAAATATTTAAGAACACTTGAAAAATAATTCCACAAAAATAATAGCATTTATTCTAATAGCAATATTAATTTGCGCTTGTAATGCCGTAAAAAGAGTTCCAGATGGAAAAAATCTTCTTGTAAAAAATAATATTCTGGTAAACGGAAAGTCGACTAATGACGAAAACGCATCTAATCAAATGTACCAAAAACCAAATGGAACTTTGCTTGGATATCGTTTACGTTTGAATTTATATAATTTAGCCAACTTAAATCCGGATTCTACTTATGCTGCAAAATTTAAAAATAATCCAGGATTATACGAACGCCAATCCAAAATATTATCTGCAAAACAAGTAGATCGGCTTGGGCAGTCTTTTTTGTATAAAGGTATTCATGAATTCTTAAAAAACACTGGTGAACCTCCCGTAATTATTGATACTACAAAAACTAAAAAATCATTACTGCGTTTAAAATTCTACTATTTCAATAATGGATATTTCAACGTGGCTACAGATTATACAATTGACAGTGTTGCGCGTAAAAAGGCCAGAATCAATTATAATATTACAACTGGCGCCGCTTATCTTTTAGATTCGATCAGAACTTCAATTAAAACTCCGGCGTTAGATTCTTTGTACAGATTTAACACCGAGCCCTCTTTCCTAAAGTCGGGAAATCAATATAAAACTTCTGATTTTGAAGATGAAAAAAATCGTCTTACGACTTATTTCAGAAATCAGGGTGCTTACTTTTTTCAGCCTACTTATATTACTTTTGACATTGATACTATCGGCAAAAAAAATAAAGCTGACATCAATTTAAAAATCGGCAATAATAATATTCAGGAAAGAGATTCAAGCCGAAGCGAACCTTTCAAACTATATAAAATAAGCGATGTAAACATCTACACTGATTATTCTCCGGCAAATGCCAAAAGCAAGGTAACGGACAGTGTGACGTACAATAACTTTAATTTGTATAGTTATAAAAAATTAAAATACAAGCCACGCGCTATAACTGATGCCGTTTTTATTAACAAAGGAGGTTATTTTTCTGATACCAGAACAACACTTTCTTCTCGTTATTTAAACAATCTAAAGATTTTTAATTATCCTTCTATTCAATATGAAGTAGACAAACGCGATTCAACAGCTCAATCACTAATTGCAAATGTCTATCTGACGCCAAGAAAAAAATATAGTTTTGGAGCTACTTTCGATGTAACGCATTCTAATATTCAGGATTTTGGTATTGGTGCCAGCGTTTCAGAAACGATTCGAAATGTATTTAACCGGGCAGAAACATTAGAAATTTCGGCGCGTGTTAATATTGGTTCTTCAAAGGATATGGCCAATCCTAACAATAATTTTTTCAACGTTTCAGAATACGGAATTGATACAAAATTAAATTTCCCAAGGATTTTAATGCCTTTTGGAACTGAAAAAATCATCCCGAAAAGAATGATTCCGTCTACTTTAATCGCGGCTGGTTTTTCAAAACAGCGGAACATTGGTTTAGATAAAGAAAATTTTACGGGAGGAATTTCATATAACTGGAATCCAAAACGCCATAATACTGTAAAACTTGATTTGCTTAACGCACAATTTGTTCGAAATTTAAATCCGAACAATTACTTTAATGTTTATACTTCTTCTTATGATGAATTAAATAACATTGCAAGCACTTATAATACTGAAGCGGAAAATATTGATGATGATGGAAATTTAAGAATCCCTACAGGAACAACAGGTTTTACCAATGAAGTTTTGAACGGATCTACAGCCCTGACACCTGACAGGCAAGAATATAAAGACGTAGAAAGTATTGAAGAAAGAAGGGTTCGTCTGACTGAAAATGACTTCATATTGGCAACAAGCTACACTTTCACCAAAACAACTAAAAAAGATCTGGCCGACAATACTTTTTATCAGTTTAAAACCAAAATAGAATCTGCAGGTACTTTATTATCTGCTATTTCCGGAATTGGAAGCCTGCCAAAAAATGTAAATGGCAACTACGAAATATTCAATTTAGAATATTCAGAATATATAAAAACTGAATTTGATTATATTAAACACTGGGATTTTGGTAAAGAAAAAGTGCTGGCCGTAAGAAGCTTTTTTGGAATCGCGATTCCGTTTGGAAATTCTAATTATATTCCGTTTTCACGAAGTTATTATTCAGGTGGTTCAAACGACAATCGGGCATGGCAGCCATACGCATTAGGTCCGGGAAGTACGAATGCTGTAAACGATTTTAATGAGGCTAATATGAAAATTGCTTTGAGTGCCGAATTTCGTTTTAAAGTTTTTGGGGATGTCAAGGGAGCGATCTTTGCAGACGCCGGAAATATCTGGAATGTGCTCGATAATGTTATCGATGAGAAGGCAAAATTCTCTGGCGTAAACGATTTAGCTGAAATAGCTTTGGGCTCAGGATTTGGTTTACGTTACGATTTAAGCTTTTTTGTTATTCGCTTAGATTTAGGCTTCAAGACCTATAATCCGGCACATCCGGAAGGTGACCGATGGTTTAAGGAGTACAATTTTGGACACTCGGTTTTAAATTTTGGAATAAATTATCCTTTCTAATGCTAATTAATTCTTATTTTTGCAACCTAAAAACTAAAAACAACTAAAAAAAATTACAATGGCACACAATATTAAACCCGGAGTAGCTACAGGAGATCAAGTTCAGGAGATTTTTAATTATGCGAAAGAGAAAGGTTTTGCTTTACCAGCAGTAAACGTTACTGGGTCGAGCACAATCAATGGAGTTCTTGAAACTGCAGCAAAACTTAATGCGCCGGTTATCATTCAATTTTCTAACGGAGGAGCGCAATTTAACGCTGGAAAAGGATTATCTAACGCAAACGAAAAAGCAGCAATCGCTGGTGGAATCGCCGGAGCAAAACACATTCACACTTTAGCAGAAGCTTACGGTGCAACTGTAATTTTACACACTGACCACTGTGCAAAAAAATTATTACCTTGGATTGATGGTTTATTAGACGCATCTGAAAAACATTTTGCAGAAACAGGAAAACCATTATTCAGTTCACATATGATCGATTTGTCTGAGGAGCCAATCGAAGAAAATATTGAGATCTGTAAAGAATATTTGGCTAGAATGAGCAAAATGGGCATGACATTAGAAATCGAACTTGGTATTACAGGTGGTGAAGAAGATGGTGTTGATAACTCTGATGTTGACAGTTCAAAATTATACACACAACCAGAAGAAGTAGCTTATGCGTACGAAGAATTATCTAAAGTAAGCCCTAAATTTACAATTGCAGCTGCTTTTGGAAACGTTCACGGTGTTTACAAACCAGGAAACGTAAAATTAACTCCAAAAATCTTAAAAAATTCTCAGGATTTCGTACAAAACAAATTCAACACTGGTCATAACCCGGTAGATTTCGTTTTTCACGGAGGTTCAGGTTCTACACTTGAAGAAATCAGAGAAGGAATCAGCTACGGAGTAATCAAAATGAACATTGATACTGATTTACAATTTGCATTTACTGAAGGAATTCGTGATTATATGGTTAAAAATATTGACTATTTAAAAACTCAAATTGGTAACCCAGAAGGTGCTGATGCTCCTAACAAAAAATATTATGACCCAAGAAAATGGGTACGTGAAAGCGAAGTAACATTCAATACAAGACTGGAACAAGCTTTTGCAGACTTGAATAATGTGAATACACTATAAGTAAAGTTCAAAGTTTCAGGTTTCAAATTTCAAGTTTTCGCAACTTTAAACCTGAACCCTGAAACAACAAAAACAATAAATATGGCTTGGTTTAAAAGACAAGAAAAAGGGATCACTACCGCTACAGAAGATAAGATGGACGTTCCGAAAGGATTGTGGTACAAATCTCCTACCGGAAAAATTATTGACGCTGACGAATTAGCCCGAAACTTATTTGTTAGCCCAGAAGATGATTTTCACGTTCGAATTGGAAGCGCAACCTATTTTGAAATTTTATTCGACAATAATGATTTTATTGAATTGGATAAAAACATGACATCAAAAGATCCTCTGCATTTTGTGGATACAAAAAAATATGCAGAAAGACTGAAAGATGTTATGGAAAAAACACACTTAAAGGACGCCGTTCGTACCGGAGTGGGAAAATCTAAAGGAAAAGAACTTGTAATCTGCTGTATGGATTTTGCCTTTATTGGAGGATCTATGGGAGCTGTTGTAGGAGAAAAAATTGCCAGAGGTATTAATCACGCGATCAAAAATAACCTGCCTTTTGTAATGATTTCTAAATCTGGTGGAGCTCGTATGATGGAAGCTGCTTATTCTTTAATGCAATTGGCAAAAACTTCTGTAAAATTAGCACAGCTTGCTGAAGCTGGTTTACCATACATTTCTTTGTGTACAGACCCAACGACAGGAGGAACAACCGCATCATATGCAATGTTAGGAGATATCAATATTTCTGAGCCAGGCGCTTTGATTGGTTTTGCCGGTCCACGTGTTGTTCGTGATACTACAGGAAAAGATTTACCAGAAGGTTTTCAAACTGCTGAATTTCTTCTAGAGCACGGTTTCTTAGACTTTATTACGCCAAGAAAAGATTTGAAAGACAAGATCAATTTATATATTGATTTGATTCAGAACAATAATATTAGATAGTTTTTAAACTACTTAAAATAGAAATCCCAAGAAAATTGCTTCTTGGGATTTTTTTATATCTTTATTTTAAATCTGTTTTTCTATGGCAAAAATTTTTATTGGTTTGATGATTTGTTTTCTTTTTTTGAATTGCGGTAAAAAAGAAGAAAAGATTGTTGAGAAAAACAAACCTTATATTATTTCTCATGAAGACAGAAAACTAAGAAAGTATTGTGATTCAGTACAAAAAAGTAAAAGTAATTTAGCATCGTATCCCAGAAAAGGATTTTATGGAGAACATCAGTTAGTTATTGATAAAAACGGAAATCTTTATTTTTATCAGAAAGAATACTTTATGGAATTATGTAGTTATGGAAGTGAAAATGATACTCTTCCAGATTTTTTGCGTTTACAACCAAAAGACATTGTTAGAGTTCCTCAAAAAAACTTAACTGATTTTCTTTCTGAAAACATTTTAGCTAAAGAAAAAAACAGGCAGATTTTAATTATTGCTTCTGAAAATGACACCATTAAAAATACCTCTTTCTTTGAGTTTTTAAACAAGAAAAATATTGGTAATTACATTATCCGAAGAACTACTCAAGAAGAAGATACTGTTTTGCATTACAAAAACAATAACAACAAGCACATTTACTATTATCCTGATTCTGTCAAATGGGATAAAACTAAAATTAAGCTGCCGGGTAAGAATTAAAAAAAATACATCATCCAGCTTTTTTCAAATCCTTCTTCAGTTCATTTGCAGCAATTTTAAAAGCTAACTTCTCTCGCCATACAGCATAATGTTCTCGAAACACTACTTTTATCGCACTGTCTACTGCGCCATGCATAAATAAACTCCAAACACTGGCAATTTTTCGAGAAATCGATGAATCCCATGCACGAAGCGTAAGCGAAAAAGAACCATCTATATAACGCATCCAGTGCCACATTCCGGTTGGCATGAACAATGTGTCTCCGTGCTCTAAAAAAACTTCGTAACCTTCCACACCTTTTAAGGCAGGGAATTTTTTAAAATCAGGATTGGCTACATCGTAATCTTCTAATGCGTAAGTTGTATTTGGAAGACAATACAATCTTTTTTTCCATTTGTTATCAAACAGGATGATATGTTTTCTTCCACCAAAATGAGTATGAAAAAGATGAGGCAGATCGATATCGTAATGTAAAAAAGTAAAAGCACTCGAGCCGCCGAAAAACATGGCAGGCATACTTTCTATAAAACCGCCCATTAATTCTTTTGGAACTTTTACGTCATTCACCAATTCAGGTCTGTGTTTGAAAAGGTTGAAGAAAAAAATACGCAGTTGTGTAGGTTCTCTTTTTATTAAATCGAGATAATCGCCAAATTTCATACTGGCAATAGAGGCATTAATTATTTTGGTGGGATCTGCTTTAGAATTGTCTACCAGCTTTACCTCAATATCTCCTGCAATCTCTTTAAAATAATCCGTAGACCATTTTTCTCGTGCAGGCCAGTCTTTTGTTAATCCTTTTATGATTAGGGGCTTTCTTTTATCTAAATAATTTTTCTTAAAATCTTCTCTAGAAATAGATTCAACAGTATCAACAGGTTTTAGGATAAAGCTCATTTTTTTATTGATTTAAATTATCTGCTTACCATTTATTTCTATTCTTTTCAAATTTACAATTGAATAATATTAAAAATGATATACTACATTCCGGTTCGAATAGCTTCAACCGGATCTAATTTTGATGCTGAAATTGCAGGGAGAATTCCGGAAATCAATCCGATAAGTGCAGCCAAACCAGTTCCTAACAAAATATTCCCCATACTCAAAACAAACTCAAAGTCCAGGGCTTTTGTGAGTACAAATGCAATTCCCCAAACCATCAGCAAACCAATAATTCCGCCGATTACGGAAAGAATTACCGCTTCAAATAAGAACTGAAATAATATAAAACGGTTTTTTGCGCCTAAAGATTTTTGAATTCCGATTAAATTGGTTCTTTCTTTTACAGAAACAAACATAATATTTGCAATTCCAAATCCTCCAACCAAAAGAGAAAAGCCGCTAATAATCCATCCCACAACATTCATCTGGCCTAAAATTCCATCAATAAAATCAGTAAAACCAGAAAGTACATTGATAAAAAAGTTATCCATCTCCCCTGCTTTCATCCCGCGAATGGCTCTTAATTTTTGAGCTACTTCTGCTTTATAGGCTTCCATATCGACACCTTTTACCGGCTTTAAAACGATTACAGGTGTCATTGCATCGCTGTCGCCGTACATGCGTCGTAAAAAATTAGCAGGAAGATAAATTGAGGTATCGTTGCTGTCTCCAAAAAAGCCAGCCCCTTGTTTTGCCATTACGCCAATAACATTAAATCGCTGTCCGTATAATCGAATACTTTTGCCAACAGGGTCACTTGATCCAAAAAGACCTTCGGCAATATCATATCCTAAAACAACAACCGCAGTTCCTGAATTTGATTCAGATTCATTATAAAATCTTCCTTTATCAAAAGTTAATCCGTCAATATTGACCATTTCAAATGAAGAAGGAATAATATTTACATCGGCAACAGTTTTAGAATCATATTTTAAGGTTTCTCTGTTTACGAAAAGCTGGTAACCAACTTGTTCTGTATTATTGAGAGCGTTTTTCAAAATAACATATTCATCATATTTAACATTCGGAAACTGTTCTCTCTTCCATTGTGGAATTTCTGACGGTCCGAAACAATATTTCATTAAATAAATTGTATTTTTATCTAAGCTGCTCAAATCTTTAGAAATTTTTCTGTCTAAAGAATCAACAGCAGCTAATACGGCAATAATTGAAAAGATACCAATAGTAACGCCTAATAATGATAATAAAGTTCGTAACTTATTATTTCGCAAAGCGTTTATGGCGAAACTGAGACTTTCTTTTAATAATCGTAGATAAACAAGCATATATTCGTATTTTTCAGTAAAGTAAAATTCAATAATTTAAAATCAAAAACCTAATAAAAGTTAACTTACTCATCAGTAGATTTTTTTACTATAATGTTACATTAATTTTCTTTAAAATAATATTTAAAAAAACTACTTTTGCAGTCTGAAAATCATAACTACACAATGAGCACAACAAAAAAAATACAATCAGCATTAATATCTGTTTTTTCCAAAGATGGACTAGAGCCAATCGTTAGAAAATTACACGAACAAAACGTTACACTTTATTCTACCGGAGGAACTGAAGATTTCATTAAAAACTTAGGAATTCCTGTTGTTCCTGTTGAAGATATCACTTCATTCCCTGAAATTCTTGGAGGAAGAGTAAAAACACTTCACCCGAAAATTTTTGGCGGTATTTTAAATCGTCAGGATAACGAAAGTGATGTAGCGCAAATGAAAGAATTTGATATTCCGCAGATTGATTTGGTTATTGTTGATTTATATCCGTTTGAAAAAACGGTTGCTTCAGGTGCAAGTGAACAAGATATTATCGAGAAAATTGATATTGGCGGGATTTCATTGATCCGCGCTGGTGCAAAAAACTTTAAAGACACTGTAATTGTGGCTTCTGTTAATGAATACAGTTTACTTTTAGATTTAATTACAGAACAGGACGGAGCAACTACTCTTGAAAACAGAAGACTGCTTGCTACAAAAGCATTTCACGTTTCATCTCATTACGATGGTGCCATTTTTAATTATTTCAATACAGATGAAACGATCTATAAAGAAAGTATTGCAGGTGGTCAAATATTACGATATGGAGAAAATCCACATCAAAAAGGATTTTTCTTTGGAGATTTTGACGCAATGTTTAAAAAAGTTCACGGAAAAGAATTATCTTACAATAATTTATTAGATGTTGATGCTGCAGTAAATTTAATTAATGAATTTAAAACTGACGGACCAACCTTTGCTATTTTAAAACATAATAATGCTTGTGGTTTAGCTTCAAGAAAAACAATCAGCGAAGCTTATTTGGCAGCATTAGCCTGCGATCCAACATCTGCTTTTGGCGGCGTTTTGATTGCAAATACTAAAATTGATTTAGCTACAGCACAGGAAATCAACAAATTATTCTGTGAAGTAGTAATTGCTCCAAGTTATGATGATGACGCAATTGCAGTTTTACAAGAAAAGAAAAACAGAATCATTTTGGTTCAAAATGAAGTTGAATTACCTTCAAGACAAGTAAGAACATGTCTTAATGGTTTGTTAATTCAGGATAGAAATAATATTACAGATACTAAAGAGCATTTAAAAACCGTTACTACTACAGAGCCAACTGCTCAGGAAATAGAAGATTTGATATTTGCTTCTAAAATTTGTAAAAACACAAAATCAAATACGATTGTTTTTGCTAAAAACGGAACATTAATTTCTTCAGGCACCGGCCAGACATCAAGAGTTGATGCTTTGGTACAAGCTGTAGATAAGGCTAAAGCTTTTGGATTTGATTTAACTGGCGCTTCAATGGCAAGTGATGCATTTTTCCCGTTTCCGGATTGTGTTGAATTAGCTAAAAAAGCGGGAATTACAGCAGTAATTCAACCAGGAGGTTCAATAAAAGACGAATTAAGCATAAATTATTGCAACGAAAATAATCTTGCAATGGTATTTACAGGAACACGTCATTTTAAACATTAATTTGTTTAACTTTGTTCAAAATAATTTATAACATTTTAAACCCCTAAAAAACTTATGGGATTTTTTGATTTCATGACCGAGGATATTGCGATAGACCTTGGTACCGCAAACACTTTAATCATACATAATGATAAAGTTGTTATTGATAGTCCGTCAATCGTTGCACGTGACAGAATATCAGGCAAAATCATTGCTGTTGGTAAAGAAGCCAATATGATGCAAGGTAAAACGCATGAAAATATCAAAACCATAAGGCCTTTGAAGGACGGTGTAATTGCCGACTTTGATGCTTCGGAAAAGATGATCAACATGTTCATCAAAAGTATTCCTGCATTGAAAAAAAGAATGTTTACTCCAGCCTTAAGAATGGTAGTATGTATTCCTTCAGGTATTACCGAAGTGGAGATGAGAGCTGTAAAAGAATCTTGTGAGAGAGTAAACGGAAAAGAAGTTTATTTGATTCATGAGCCAATGGCAGCAGCAATTGGTATTGGTATCGACATTATGCAGCCAAAAGGAAACATGATTGTTGATATTGGAGGTGGTACTACAGAAATTGCAGTTATTGCATTAGGTGGTATTGTGTGCGACAAATCTGTAAAAATTGCAGGTGACGTTTTTACCAATGATATCGTTTATTATATGCGTACTCAACACAACCTTTTTGTGGGAGAAAGTACTGCTGAAAAAATAAAAATTCAAATTGGAGCCGCTATCGAAGATTTAGATGGTCCTCCTGAGGATATGTCAGTTCAGGGTAGAGATTTACTTACCGGTAAACCAAAACAAGTTGATGTTTCTTATAGAGAAATTGCTAAAGCATTAGACAAATCGATTCAGCGTATTGAAGATGCTGTAATGGAAACATTATCTCAAACCCCTCCGGAATTAGCCGCAGATATTTACAACACTGGTATTTATTTAGCTGGTGGTGGATCTATGCTTAGAGGTCTTGACAAACGTATTTCGCAAAAAACAGATTTACCTGTTTATATTGCTGAGGATCCGTTAAGAGCTGTAGTTCGTGGAACCGGAATGGCACTTAAAAATATTGCAAAATTTAAAAGTATCTTAATTAAATAAGATTCAAAATAATCAATATGTTTTTATAAGAGTCAAATTAAATTTATTTGACTCTTATAAAATTTGAAACTTAATAGCATATCCTGAAACAAAATAACCAAACAAGAAATGCAGCAAATTTTTAATTTCATTATAAGAAACAGTAATCGATTGCTGTTTTTGCTGCTTTTAGGCATTTCGTTGGCTCTCACAATTCAATCGCATTCTTTTCATAGAAGTAAAGTAATCAGCTCTGCTAATTTTTTAAGCGGAGGTGTTTATGAAAAAATCAATCATGTAAATGAATATTTGAATTTAAGAACCGAAAACGACGAACTTGTACTTGAAAACGCAAGATTAAAAAGTCTTTTATTCAATAAGGAAGACACTACAAAAATTCCTTTAGCAGATAGTGTAAAAGGAGTAAAACCTGCGGATATTATAGTTTCAAAAGTAATTCATAACTCATACAATACGCACGAAAACTACATTACTTTAAATTCCGGATCAAATGACGGAATCAAACAGGATATGGGAGTAATCAATAGTTTAGGAATTATTGGTGTAATTGATAATACATCACCAAGATACTCTACAGTAGTGAGTATTTTGAATATGAAATCTCATATTAATGCAAAACTAAAAAAGTCAAATCATTTTGGTTCCTTAACCTGGAATGGAAAGAGCACAGGATTTGTTCAGCTTGAAGATGTTCCCAGACTAGCTTCTATAAGAAAAGGCGATACCATTGTTACCGGTGGACAATCTGTTATTTTCCCTGAAGGAATTAATATTGGAACAGTCAACAATATATATGTTAAAACAGGCACCAGTTATTACGTCATAGACGTTAAGCTATTTAATGATATGACAAACTTAGGACATGTATATGTTATTAAAAGCAAGGATAGAGAAGAACTTATTAATTTAGAAAAAAAGAAAAAAGATGAATAGCGCTTTGTTAGTCAATATTTTTCGATTTATTATTTTACTAGCAATTCAGATTGTTATCTTTAATAATATGAATTTTTTAGGGTATATAAGTCCCTTCCCATACATCCTATACATTATTTTGTATCCGGTAAACAGTAATAAAGCCGGATTAATATTTTCTAGCTTCTTATTGGGTCTTACTATGGATATGTTTTGTAATTCAGGAGGAATTCATGCAACAGCCTGCGTTATCCTCGCCTATTACAGACCTTATATTTTTAAATTTTCGTTTGGATTAAGTTATGAATACCAGACTATTAAGTTAAATGACTCGTTAACACCTGAACGATTTTCATTTATTATGGTATCTGTTTTATTACATCATATAGTATTATTCATCCTGGAAGCATTTCAGTTTAAATTTATTTGGGATATTTTACTCCGAACATTATTTAGCTCAATCTTTACAATAATCACCTCAATTATCATAATTTACCTTATTAAGCCCAATAAACGATGAGAAAAATTCTGCTGCCCTCTTTAATTATTATCGCAGCATCTCTGCTTGTGATGAGGGTATTTTATTTGCAAATTATAGACGATTCTTTTAAGTTAAAATCTGATAATAATGCAATCAAGAAGCAGTATGACTATCCTGAAAGAGGCTATATTTATGACCGAAACGGAAAGTTGCTAGTTGCGAATCAGGCTTCTTATGACATCATGGTAATCCCGAGAGAGATTAAGGACGATCTTAACGTTAGCGAATTTTGCGCATTATTAAATATTACTAAAGAAGACTACGACAGGAGGGTTGCAAAAGCTAAAGTATACAGTCCAAGATTACCGTCTGTATTTCTACCGCAATTAAACAAAAATGAATTTGCTGCTTTTCAGGAAAAAATCAGAAAGTATGAAGGCTTTTATTTCCAGAAACGTTCTCTTCGTGATTATGAAGTAGATTATGGCGCCAATATTTTTGGCTCTATTCTACAGGTAAATGAAAAATTAATTGCCAAAAACCCTTATTACAATAGTGGTGACTTAATTGGAAGACAAGGTGTTGAAGAAAGCTACGAAGAAGTTTTACGCGGAATAAAAGGTGTAAAATACATCCAGAAAGACAAATACAATAGAGAAATTGGTTCTTATAAAGAAGGCAAATACGACACTATCGCTGTTGCCGGAGAAGACATTAATCTGACTATTGATGCTGAACTTCAAAAATATGGTGAAGAATTAATGATCAATAAAAGAGGTGGAATTGTTGCCATTGAACCTAAAACAGGTGAAATTCTGGCATTAGTTACCGCTCCTTCTTATGATCCTGGTATTTTGGTGGGAAGACAAAGATCTAAAAACTATACGCTTTTATATCATGATTCTATTGCAAAACCTTTATACGATAGAGGACTTTTGGCAGAATATCCTCCGGGATCACCTTTTAAAATTCTGACGGGTCTGGTTGCATTACAAGAAGGCGTTGTTAATGAGCAAACTACATTTATGTGTCACCATGGTTTTAGTTATGGTGGTGGTCGTTTTATGAAATGTCACGGCTTTGGACCTCATCAATTGCATAACGGAATTTACCTTTCCTGCAACACATACTTTGGCCAGGCGTATATGTTAACTATTAATAAATACAAAGACCCGGGTAAGGCAGTAGATGTTTGGAGTGATCACGTAAAAAGCTTTGGATTAGGCCAATTTATGGGTTATGATCTACCAACTGGTAAAAGAGGAAATATTCCAACTTCTAAAACGTACAAAAAAATCTATCCTAACGGAGGCTGGAGAAGCTCAACGATTGTATCCAACGCTATTGGTCAGGGTGAGGTTTTAATGACTCCTATTCAGCTTGCTAATATGATGGCAACTGTTGCCAATCAAGGATATTATTATACGCCTCATATCATTAAGAAAATTGAAGGAAAAAAAATCGATGCTAAGTTTACAACAAAACACGTAACTACAATTGATCAAAAATATTTCCCACCTGTAATAAGCGGTTTATTTGATGTTTACAATAAAGGTACAGCTGCTTCACTTAGGGTAAATGGAATTGATATTTGCGGAAAAACAGGTACGGCAGAAAACTTTGCCAAAATTAATGGAAAAAGAACTCAGCTGAAAGACCACTCTATATTTGTTGCTTTTGCACCAAAAGACAACCCTAAAATTGCTATTGCGATTATGATTGAAAATGGAGGTTTTGGTGCTACAGTTGCAGGACCAATTGCAAGTTTGATGATCGAAAAATATTTAAGAAAAAAAATCACAAGAACTGATTTAGAAATTCGGGTATTAAACAAAAGTCTTGTAAGTGAATATGCAAAATTAGGAGGAATGACTGCAGCGAGCGCTATTGAATCTACTCCGAAAGACTCCGTTATGAGCGCAAAAATAGCAAAGCTGCCCAAAGTAGAAGTTAAGAAAGCACCTTTAGACACCACCCAAGAAAATTAATACAATTATTTCAAATGAAAAACCAAAGTATAAAAAATAACATTGACTGGATAAGTGTTTTTATTTACACTGCGTTGGTAATACTGGGATGGCTAAACATTTATTCCTCTTCATTATTATCTACCGACGGAACCTATCAAAAACAGTTAATTTTTATTGGCTGTACCATTCCTTTGATTTTCATCGTACTTTTTGTTGACGGAAAGTTTTATGAAAAATATGCCAGTATCATTTTTGGGGTTTCTTTACTTTCGTTAGCCGGTTTGTTTCTTTTTGGAAAAACCATTGCCGGCCAAAGATGTTGGTATGCGATTGGAAGTTTTACAATTCAGCCTTCTGAGTTTGCAAAAGCTGCTACAGCATTGGCATTAGCAAAATATTTAAGTGATACTCAGATCAACCTGAAAGAGGTAAACAGACAGGTTCAGGCTTTGGCTATTGTCTTTCTACCGGTATTATTGATCTTACCTCAACCCGATCCCGGAAGTGCTTTGATCTACAGTATTTTTATTGTGGTTCTTTACAGAGAAGGATTACCATCATGGTATGTCTGGACCGGTTTTATTACTATTTTACTATTCGTTTTAACCCTTGTTTTAGAACCTTACGCGGTTATTTTAATTGCTTTGGGAGTATTAATTATTATACATTTTAAAGGTAGGGCTGTTGACAGAAATATTCTTTTAAGTGCTATTTTACTCGCTGTTATCTCGGCTTTTGTTTTATCTGTAGACTATGTTTTTGATAATATTTTTAAACAGCACCACCGTGACCGTTTTAATATATTACTAGGAAAAACTGTCGACATGAAAGGTATTGGATACAATACTAACCAATCAGAAATTGCTATTGGATCCGGAGGCTGGATTGGAAAAGGTTTCTTAGAGGGAACTCAAACCAAAGGAGGATTCGTTCCTGAGCAACATACCGATTACATTTTTACAACTGTTGGTGAAGAATGGGGTTTTGCAGGATCTGTGGTGGTTATTGCACTTTTTGTGGGTTTACTTTTAAGGGTAATATATTTGGCCGAAAGACAAAAGACAAAATTCAGCAGGGTCTATGGCTATTGTGTTGCCGGAATCTTGTTTACTCACTTTTTTGTAAACATTGCAATGGTTATTGGGATTTTTCCAACTATTGGGGTTCCACTTCCTTTCTTTTCTTATGGAGGTTCCGGACTTTGGGGATTCACTATTTTGCTGTTTATCTTCTTAAAAATGGATGCTAATAAGGTAAATGAATGGTAGTCTTTTGAGGCAAATTCCAAATATAAAAAATTCCAAATTCCAATTCTAAACTTAGTTAATTCGCTGGATTATCAAACAAAAGCCTTAGATCTTTTAAGTTAAGCGTTCGATCATCTTCGATGTAATCTTTGCTAAAAAGGCATAAATAACTTCAATTAAAGAATAATCTCAACATACAACTATATCCCTTCAATTGAGATACGTATCATAATAAAACAATATTGTGTTCAACATTAAATGTTGCCAATGTTTACAAAATAATATTCAGGCATAAAAAAAGTCCGAAGTTTAGAACTTCGGACTTTTTTGTATTTTATATTTTAATTATATCTTTTCGCTTGGTCTTTTCTTTAAAAGCTTTACTAAAACCGGGAACGTAGAGATGATAACAATTATAATGATGATATATTCAATATGGTGTTTTAAATCAATTCCTTGTTTCAAGAACACTCCGTATAAATAATGCCCTGCAAAGATCAGGATAAATGACCATAAGAAAGAACTCAGTACATTATAGAACATGAATTTCTTTTTATCCATAGAAACAATACCCGCAATGATTGGTGCAAATGTTCTGAAAATTGGAAGGAAACGCGCATAGATAATAGCTTTTCCGCCATACTTTTCGAAGAAATCTTTAGATTGTAAAAGATATTTTTTCTTAAACCAAAATGAATCTTCTTTTTTAAACAAATAATATCCACTTTTGGCTCCAAACCAATATCCGGTCATATTTCCTAAAACCCCCATTATAGCAACAAGAGTTGAAAGTACAAATACATTTATAAAGTCAGCCGGAATGTCAACTACATTTAGCATTAAGTCGCGGCTGTAAATACCCGCCAAGAAAAGTAAACTATCTCCCGGAAGGAAGAAACCTGCAAAAAGTCCTGTTTCAGCAAAAACTATAAACAAGACAATAAATAAACCAATTTGAACACCTCCGATGCTTAATGTAATATAAAATTCAGGGTTAATTAATTGACTCCAATCAAAATTATTCATAAATGCGTTTGGTTATATTTATAAGTTCGTGAAATTAACAATAATTTGCTTCAACACCAATAAATTGCTATATTTTAAAGATAAATTAACTATTTAAAAGCCCAAGTTTACACTTGGGCCGGTAAGATAATTATTCTCTTACATACTTACAGCAAGAATGTAAATTTTCATAATCAGCATCTGTTGCTTTAACATCCTTAGTATCATGCCCTACTTTAGCAATAGCTTTATTCAAATCTTCAGGAGATGACTTTTCTTCATTTAAAATTACGGCAAGCTGATGTGAACTAATATCCCAGGTTGCTGACTTAACACCTGGAACAGCAAAAGCTGCTTTTTCGATTCGTTTTTTACATTGCTCACAATTACCGTTTACCTCTGTAGTATATTTTAAATTCTTATTTTTTTTAGTTTGAGCCTGAGCCGAAAATCCTAAAAAAGTGATCATTGCAATTAAAATTATATTTTTCATATTGTTTATTATTTATCTGTTATTGAAATTGATATTGAATTTATTTTATTTTAAATCGTAATCCTGCGTAATACATTTGCCCAAAAATTGGAGCATATGCTATAGAAGCATCAAAGTTAGGACCAAAAGGATCTTCGGCGCCTAAAATTGCTTTTTGCTGTTTATAGTTTCCTATGTTTTCTCCTCCAACATATACTTCTAAAACCGGAGAAATAACTCTTGTAACCTGAACATTCATAACGGCATATGAAGGTGAAAAATCAGGAAACTGATCTTCTACAGGATTCGATGCCGTGTAAGGCAATTGCTGCTTTCCTGACCAGTTAAAAGTATAATCAAACTTCCACTGCTTACCATCATTTAAGTTTGTTTCATATTCCAGATTTCCTAAAAAACGGTGTTTTGCCTGCAACGGACGCTGAAAAGTTCCCGTTAAATAATCGGTTTGAATGTCATAATATTTATATGCCGTTCTAAGATTCAAATTATGAATTAACTCATAATTAAACTCAAATTGAAAGCTATTCGCAAATGAGCTTCCTTTTAAATTATAAAAAGAAACTTCTTGCGGGCTTTGCATTAAATCTACAACTGCCTGATTTTGAAAATCGGTACGATAGAAATCAAACCCAGCTTCGGCATTTTTATTAAAAAGTTTGAATTTCTGAGAAAAGCTCACTCCATAATTCCAGGCAATTTCAGGATTCAAACCATAAATTTTTCCGTTTGTATCTAAAATAGAAAACGTTCTTGAACTAGCAAAAAGCTGCTGATTCTCTGCAAAAATATTGGCTGAACGTTTTCCTCTTCCTGCAGAAAAACGAATTACACCATCTTTCCACGGATTGTATCTCATATGCAAACGAGGCGTTACAAAAAATCCTAAACGATTATGATTGTCTACCCTTCCTCCTAAAATAAGACTAAAATTATCCGCATTATCATAAGTATACTCAAAGAACGCTCCTACCGAATTATCAACTCTGCTGTAATCATTTACATTTACAAATTCCTGATACTGATCATAAGTAAAATTTAAACCGGTTGAGAACTTATGCATCGTATTGTTTATAATCGAATTGAAAATTAAATTCGAATAAAAACTATTCTGCTTAATATCATACAAATTCAAACCAAAATAAGAGTTTTGATTGTGACTGTTAAAAGCATTCTGAAAGCCAATACTCTGATAAGGCATATCTTTAAAAACATAACCAATCTTGGTAGAAACATCAAAACGTTCTGTATTGATTTCGGATCCCCAATAGTTTGTAGTTCCGCGATCTCTGTCTTTATCGAAATCAACTTCTCCGGTTTGTTTTTTATCATTCATATACCTGAAATTGATAAAACTAACCAAACCACTTTCGGGATTATAATATTGATAACGATTTAAAACATTGATTTGTTTTCCTAGAGGATTATCCAGAAAACCATCATCATTCATGTCATTTTTTGCCACACGCGCATTTCCGTGCACAAACAAACTTGTCGCCCATTTGTCTGACAACTTTCTATTAAAATGAGTATTCACCTCAAAACGTGCATCGGTAGAACCATAAACATTCAAAAAGAACGGAATGTCATTTAATGGTTTCAAAAGTTCTGTGTTTATTTGGCCCGAAATACTTTCATAACCGTTTATAACGCTTCCGGCACCTTTAGTAATTTGTACACTTTCGATCCAGGTTCCGGGCGTAAACGACAATCCGTAAGCCTGAGAAGCGCCACGTACCGAAGGAATATTCTCCTCAGTAATCATTAAATACGGACTCGTTAAGCCCAGCATTTTTATTTGCTTTGTTCCTGTTAAGGCATCGGAGAAATTGACATCGATAGATGGATTTGTTTCGAAACTTTCGGCCAGATTACAACAGGCAGCTTTTAGCAATTCTTTGCTTGTAATAACACTTGTATTGGCAGTAAGGGTATAGGATTTTTTAATTCCTTTTTGCTTTTTGGTGATTTTTACTTCGTCCAGATCTTCTTGCGAAAAAGCGGCAACAGAAAGTAAAACCATACCCAAAAGCATGATATTTTTTTTCATAAAAAAAGATTTTAATGTAATTAGAAAAAGGCTGTTTTGTAGAATTTTTTCTAAATAAAAAACAGCATAGTACAAACCATAAAAGGCTTGATTCTAAACATTAAAATCAGGAATAAAAAATATATTGGCTATACAGCTTAAATAAAGGGGGTGCATTCGCATCTGAATAATACGAAATGATTTGATTGCTTTTGAAATTTGGAATTGACAGAAAAGCAACGGGTTTAAATTCCTGAATTACGGCTGGAAAAGCGAACTGAAAAAAGAAAAACTTAATAGTAGCATTATCAGATTTTTTCTCAAAATGAACTACTTTGTCTTTACAACAAGAAGATTTTTTTTCAGATGCACCACAACATTTCTTTTCAGGAGATGCAGTAACCGAAGTATTTAATGAAACGGAAGCAATTTCGCCACCGCAATAATGCACATCAAAAGCAAACCCAATGTTGGAAACCAACAATAGGAACGCTAAAAATAATCCTGTGCACTTTTTTAAATTCATGATGCAAAACTACCAAAAAAGAGTTAAAAAAAGATCTAATGAAATGTTATTTTTTAAGATTTTGCTGCTGATAATAAAATGCGGGTATAAATAACAACACAAAAATGGGCTGAATAATAAATCTTCTCACATAAAAAAGAAGCCAGTTCCAGTCCTGAAAATAATTAAGTATTACGACAAACATCCCTAAAAGCAGTATCAAAAAAAACGCATATAAAATAATGCTAAACTTCAATATTTCTATATCCTGAAATAATGTATAAATAAGAAGTAAGGACAAAACAGTATTCAACAGATAACGAAGCAAAAGCCCGCAAAAAAGCCGGAATGGTTCTATTTGAGGAAAAGGCGCATCTTTAAAATCAGATTCAAAATAAGCTAAAAAAGGATCATAAAACAATTTACCCTCAAAAGCTCTTACAACTCCAAAACATACTATAATAAAGATTGCAATTAGAATTTTACCTTTATGTTGAAGCAATTTACTTAGCATATTTCGAAAATTTATTTACCCATATGATCCACAAAATAAAAACTGATCCATAAATAATTAGCGGAAAGAAAGTCCCGTGTAAAAAATGATTGTAATCCGGAAAGTAAAACAGTAAAACAACAAGAATAGCTATTCGAACAACATTTAGAACATAAATGAACACAATACCAAACAAAATATAAAGCAATGTTGTTTTAAGCTTCCCTGAAAAAGCAAGCACAAAAGAAACAAACAGGATAATAACGCTTACAGCATTACACCCCTCAACAATTCGTACACCATAATGTTTATTGTACCAAACCTCTAGCCAGGAATCTGCAATACTTTTATGAATTTTAATATCACAATTGAATACATTCATCAATTGCTCTACATTCTTGCCTACCACATTTGTTATACCATCAACATCATTTGCATTAAAAGTGTCGAGATATAATTTATAAAGTAAGGTAAGTACAATATAAGCAGCGAAAAAAGTGCTTATAAATATAAGGAAAGGCTTAAATTGAATGAGGTATTTTTTCAACAAAATTTTTTTTCAAATTTATGTATTTTTGAGATTAGCTTTAAATACTTTTGTATAAAATTTTAAGATTATGACATTTCAGGAATTACAACCAAAAATAAG
>Ga0247815_10000707_pt1 | contig 26235 bp, 16 predicted proteins | sample UWRJL194509B1_FD_181014 | JGI IMG/M metagenome (GOLD analysis project Ga0247815, IMG submission 181014) | Plant litter microbial communities from Arlington Agricultural Research Station in Wisconsin, United States - UWRJ-L194-509B-1 | ecosystem: Environmental > Terrestrial > Plant litter >...
GAGCTGTCGCGCGACTTCAGCTGGATCCGCGCGCGCGCCTCGCTGGTGCTGGCCTCCGGCGACAAGGACCCTTACGACAACAAGTCCACCGGCTATGACGCCATCATGGAAAACCCGCAGATCGCCGGCTCCGACACCAGCTTCTCGATCCGCCAGAGCTTGCCGCTGATCGGCGGCGGTGGCGTGGCGCTGTCGGGTCGCAACGGCATTTTGCCGTCGCTGCGTTCGTCCAAGGACGAAGGCCAGTCCAACTTCGTCAACCCCGGCCTGGTGCTGGTCGGCACCGGCGCCGACATGGACCTGACGCCGGAGCTGCGCGTGTTCGCCAACGTCTCCTATCTGCGCTTCATGGACACGCGCGTGCTGGAAGTGCTGCGCGCGCAGAAGCTGCCCTCGAAAGAGATGGGCGTCGATTTTTCGCTGGGCGCCCATTGGCGGCCCTTCTACAATCAGAATGTGATCGTCAACGGCTCCGTCGCCGCGCTCCGTCCCGGCAAGGCCTTGAAAGCCCTGTACGGCGAGCGCCAGGGCACCTTGTATTCCGCATTATTCAACATGGTATTGAGTTTCTAAGATGAAGGCGTTCAAACACATCCTCGCATTGCTGCTGTTGCTGGCCGCCGCCGCAGCCGTATCGCTGGTGAGCGCCAACTCCACGGCCGTGGTCAGCCTGCGCGAATACATCATGGCGCCGGCCGCGCCGGCCGCGCAAACCGAAGCGCAGGCCGACGCCAAGACCTCCGGTTGCCTGAGCTGCCACACCACCACCGACCGCCACACCATGCACGCCAACCCCGGCGTGGTGCTGGGCTGTACCGACTGCCACGGCGGCAACTCCAGCATCAAGGGCGGCGGCGATCCGTCGAGCCCCGCCTACCGCGCCGCGCTCGACGCCGCGCACGTGCTGCCGAAGAACGAGAAGTTCTGGCAGTACCCGTCATCGGCCAATCCGCAAGGCTCCTACGCCAAGCTGAATCAGGAAAACCCGGCCTACGTCCGCTTCATCAATCCTGGCGACCTGCGCGTGGCGCGCGACGCTTGCGGCGCCTGCCACCTGCCGATCATCCAGGCGCAGGAGCGCAGCCTGATGGCGACGTCCGCCATGCTGTGGGGCGGCGCCAGCTACAACAACGGCATCCTGCCTTATAAACGCTACATCCTCGGCGAGTCGTACACGCCGCAGGGCGAGGCGGCGGCCATCGTCAACCCGATCCGCGTCGACGGCCAGCTGTTCGTCGAGAAGGGCATCCTGGATCGCCTATATCCGCTGCCGACCTGGGAAACCATCGCGCCGGCCGACGTGTTCCGCGTGTTCGAACGCGGCGGCCGCGTGATCTCCAGCCAGTTCCCGGAGATCGGCCTGCCGAACAGCTCCGGCACGCTGCAGAAGCTCGATGAACCGGGCCGTCCCGACATCCACCAATCGAATCGCGGCCCCGGCACCGGCAGCCGCATCGCGGTCCCGGCGATCAACATCACCAAGACCCGCCTGAACGATCCGCACCTGTGGTTCCTGGGGACGAACGAACAGCCGGGCGACTACCGTTCCTCCGGTTGCACCGCCTGTCATACCGTCTACGCCAACGACCGCGATCCGCTGCACGCCGGACCTTACGCGGCGGCCGGCAACAGCGGCATGAGCCAGACCGTCGACCCGACGATACCGAAGAACCAGCCCGGCCATCCGATCAAGCACGAATTCACGCGCGCGATTCCATCGTCGCAGTGCATGACCTGCCATATGCACCAGCCGAACATCTTCGTGAACTCGTTCTACGGCTACACGATGTGGGACTACGAATCGGACGCGCCGTCGATGTGGCCCAAGAAGCAGAAGTATCCGACCGACGCCGAGATCCGCGCCATCCAGGCGCGCAATCCGGAAGAGGCGGCGACGCGCGGCAACTGGGGCGATCCGGAATTCCTGAAGAACGTCTCCGGCCTGAATCCGACCCTGAAGGACACGCAGTTCGCCGACTACCACGGCCACGGCTGGAACTTCCGCGCCATCTATAAGCGCGACCGCAAGGGCGCGCTGCTGGACGCCAAGGGCAAGATCATCGATGACAACGATCCGGACAAGTTCAAGAAGACCGTGCACCTGGCCTCGATCCACATGGAGAAGGGCATGCAGTGCGTCGATTGCCATTTCTCGCAGGACGCGCACGGCAACGGCCATATCTACGGCGAAGTCGCCGCCGCGATCGAAGTCGATTGCATCGATTGCCACGGCAGCGCGTCGCGCTATCCAACGCTGCGCACCAGCGGCCCGGCCGCCAAGCCGGGCGGCATGGACATGTCGGTGCTGAAAACGCAGGACGGCCGCCAACGCTTCGAATGGCGCGAGGGCCGCTTGTTCCAGCGCGCCGCGACCGACAAGAACAAGGAATGGGAAGTCAGCCTGGTAAAGAATTCCGTCAACCCGGCCAATCCGCACTACAACGAGAAAGCCGCGCGCGCCAAGTTGATGGGCGCCGGCGCCGAGGGCCAGCAGGGCAAGTGGGGACCGGGCGTGCCGAACCTGGCGCACGACAACGACAAGATGAGCTGCCATAGCTGCCACCTGTCGTGGACCACCAGCTGCGCCGGTTGCCATTTGCCGATCCAGGCCAACTGGAAGACGGAGCGCCTGCACTACGAGGGCGGCGAGTCGCGCAACTACGCGTCGTACAATCCGCAGGTGGCGCGCGACGATATGTTCCAGCTGGGCGTGGCCGGTCCGGTCAAGGGATCGAAGATCACGCCGGTGCGTTCCAGCTCCGCGCTGGTGCTGTCGTCGGTGAACGCCAACCGCGAGAAGATCTATATCCAGCAGCCGCCGATCGCCGCCAGCGGCTTCTCGTCGCAGGCCTTCGCGCCGCACTATCCGCACACCGAGCGCAAGGAAGAGACCAAGACCTGTAGCGATTGCCACGTCTCCAAGGCCAACGACAACAACGCCATCATGGCGCAGCTGCTGCTGCAAGGGACCAACTTCGTCAACTTCGTCGGCTACAACGCGTGGATCGGCGAGGCCGGCCACGTCGAGGCGGCCAACGTCACCGAGTGGGACGAGCCGCAGGCGGTCAAGGGCAGCTATCTGCAACGCTACGCTTATCCGGACTGGTTCGAACAGCACCAGGGCCGCAAGATGGAGCTGACCGAGACCCACGCCCATCCGACCGACGGCGCGGCGAACTGCCTGCAACTGCGCGGCGAGTATCTGTTCACCGCCGAGGGCAAGGGCGGCCTGCGCGTCTACGACGTCGCCGGCATCGCCAACAAAGGTGTTTCGCAGCGCATCGTCACGGCGCCGTATTCGCCGCTGGGCCAGAACACGCAGGTGGTGTCGAAGAACGCGACCTGCATGGCCCTGCCGACCGGGCAGCCGATCGCGCCGACCCGCAACCAGGGCGACTTGATGCGCGTCACCAATCAGGAGCAAGCCTTCCATCCGATCTACCACTACGCGGCGATCAGCGATTCGCAAGAGGGCCTGATCCTGGTCAACGTTGATACGCTGGCGGACGGCGAGGCGCGCAACAACTTTCTCAAGCGCGCGCTGACCTGGAACCCGAACGGCTTGCTGAACGGCGCCCGGCACATCGTGCTGGGCGGGCATATCGCCTACATCGCTACCGACGCCGGCATGGTGATCGTCGACCTGGATGATCCGCTCAAGCCGCGCCACCTGGCGACGATTCCGCTGGAGGACGCGCGCGCCTCGGCGCTGCAGTTCCGCTACCTGTTCGTCACCGACAAGAGCGGCCTGCGCGTGATCGACGTGACCTTGCCGGCCAAGCCGGTGCTGCTGCCAGGGCGCATCGCGCTGGCCGACGCACGCAAGGTCTATGTGGCGCGCACCTACGCCTACGTGGCGGCGGGCCGCCAAGGCCTGGCCATCATCGACGTCGAGAAACCGGCCGAGCCGAAGGTGTACCAGATGTTCGACGCCGGCGGCCAGTTGAACGATGCGCGGGACGTCATCGTCGGTTCGACCAACGCCTCGCTGTTCGGCTATGTGGCCGATGGCGCCAACGGCCTGAAGGTGATCCAGCTGACGGCGCCCGATACGCAACCGCGCTTCTACGGCTTCTCGCCGGAGCCGAAGCCGCAGCTGATCGCCTGGAGCCGCACCCGCACGCCGGCGCTGGCGCTGTCGAAAGGGCTGGACCGCGACCGCGCCGTCGACGAGACGGGCAACCAGATCGCGGTGTTCGGCCGCATCGGTTCGCGTCCGTTCAACGCCGCCGAGATGGCGAAACTGTATTTGCGGCCGGACTCCAAGGTGTGGACCGTCGACGACCGCGGCGTGCCCGGCGACTACGTTCCGCGCGCGCAGAAAGGTAAGAAATGAAGAGGATACTTTCCGCCTGCCTGATGCTGGCCTGCGGCCTGGTGCTGGCCGCCAGCACGGCCGTGCAGACGCCGCTGCCCAACGCCTCGCCGCACCAGTCGGTCGGCACCGTCAACTGCGCCAGCAGCACCTGCCACGGCGCCGTCGCGCCGTGGACCGGATCGACCGTGATGCAGAACGAGTACACCACATGGTCGCGGCTGGATAAACACTCCAAAGCGTATGCGGTGCTGCTCAACGCACAGTCGCGCTCCATCGCCTCCAAGCTGGGATTGAAGCAGGGCGCCGAGAACGCGCAGGAATGCCTGGACTGCCACGCCCACACGCCGCCGCCGGCGTTGCGCGGCGAGCGTCACATGGTGACCGACGGCGTCGGCTGCGAGGCTTGCCACGGCCCCGCCGACAAATGGATACGCTCGCACACCGTGCCGGGCACCACCCACGCCGACAACGTCGCCAAGGGCATGTACCCGACCGACCGCCCGGTGGAACAGGCCAAGCTTTGCCTGTCCTGCCACGTCGGCGACGGCAGCCGCGCCGTGTCGCACCGCCTGATGGGCGCCGGCCATCCGCGCTTGAGCTTCGAGCTGGACACCTTCGCCCAACTGGCGCCGGCGCACTACCGTATCGACGACGACTGGCGCAAGCGCAAGGGCGATTACGACAGCGTGCGTTTGTGGGCCATCGGCCAGGCGCTGGCGTCGAAGAACCTGCTCGACGCGCTGACCGATCCGAAGCGCGGCCGCGACGGCCTGTTCCCGGAACTGGCGCTGTTCGATTGCCACGCCTGCCATCATCCGATGAGCGAGAAAAAGTGGACCCCGCGCCTCGGCGTCGGGCCGGGCCGCATGCGCCTCAACGACAGCAACCTGCTGATGCTGCGCGCCATTGTGCGCGCCACCGATCCTAGCGGCGCGGCCGCCTTCGGCGACCAGGTCACGCTGCTGCACCAGGCGGTGGCGGGCAACGCCGCCGCGCGCGGCGCCGATCCGCTGGCGCTGGCGTCGGCGCTGTCGGCCACCATCCAGCGCTATATCGGACGGCTGGAGCAGCAGCGCTTCACGCCGGCCATGCAGCGCGCGGTGTTGGTCGGCTTGATCGACGAGGCGAAGCGCCAGCAGTTTTCCGATTACGCCGGCGCGGAGCAAGCCTATATGGCCATCTCCAGCCTGGCCTCGTCGCTGGCCAGGCAGGGCGCGCTGGGCGGCGCCGCCGGAGTCGGCGACATGAACCGCAAGCTGGCCGCGCTGCGCGCCACGCTGGCCAATGAAGACGCGTTCCGGCCGGAGGTTTTCGCGACCGGTTTGCAGGGCCTGTCCCGCACCATTTCACCTCAGGCGAATTAATCATGGACGCTACTGAACTGTACGACATCGTCATCGTCGGCTCCGGGCCGGCCGGCCTTTCCGCCGCCGCCCGCGCCAAGGCGCTCGGCGTGCGCCATGTGCTGCTGGAGGCGCAGCCACATTTGTCCGACACCATCTACCAGTACCAGAAGGGCAAGCACGTGATGGCCGAACCGGGCATCCTGCCGCTGCGCAGCGATCTCAGTTTCGGCGCCGGCAAGCGCGAGATGCTGCTCTCCACCTGGGGCGACGAGATGGCCAAGCAGAGCGTCAACGTGGCGCACGGCCAGCGCGTGGCCGGCATCGCGCGCGATGCGGAGAGCGGCGTGTTCACGCTCAGCACCCAGGGCAGCGGCGGCGCCCGCACCTGGCGATCGCGCGCGGTGATCCTGGCCATCGGCCTGCAGGGGAATATCCGCAAGCTCGGCGTGCCGGGCGAGGATCTGCCACGGGTGCAGTACACGCTGTCCGATCCGGACGAATTCTCCGGCGAGACCATCGTGGTGGTCGGCGCCGGCGACGCCGGCATCGAGAACGCGCTGGCGCTGGCGGAACAGAACACCGTCTATATCTTGAACCGCTCGGACGAATTCGCCACCTGCAAAGAGGGCAACCGGGTGCTGATCATGGCGGCCGAAAAGAGCGGCAAAATCAAGGTGCGCTACAGCGCGTCGACCAAGCATATCGAGGAATCGACCGAGGGCACGCCGCTGCTGTTCGTCTTCAACGGCAAGCACGGTGAAGAGTCGGTGCACGCGCACCGCGTCATCGCGCGGCTGGGCGCGACGCCGCCGCGCAAATTGATCGAAAGCTTCGGCGTCGAATTCCCGAACCCGAATCCGGCCTCCACGCCTGTGCTGTCGAACTCCTACGAATCGAATGTGCCGGGCCTGTACATCGTCGGCGCGCTGGGCGGCTATCCGCTGATCAAGCAGGCCATGAACCAGGGCTACGAGGTGGTGCAGACCATCGTCGGCAAGCCGGTCGAGCCGGTGGACGAGGGCCTGCTGCGCGACAAGCTGAAACCGTGGCGCCCGAACCAACCGGTGTCGCGCGTGATCGAGGATGTCCAGGCCGGCGTGGCGCTGTTTAACGACGTGTCGACCTTGCAGCTGCGCGAGTTCATACTAGATTCGACTTTGCTGACGCCGGCCAAGGGCGCCATCATCTTCCGCAAGTTCGACTACACGAACACCTTTTACTCCATCCTGCAGGGCAAGGTGGAGCTGGAGTTGACCGACGCCGACGGCAAGGTCAAACACATCAAGCTGGATCAGGGCCAGTACTTCGGCGAGATGGGCCTGATCTCCGGCCGCCGCCGCAGCGCCACCATCCGCGCCGGCGAGAACTGCGTGCTGCTGGAGACGCCGCGCCGCACCATGCTCAAGCTGATCGCCTCGGTCGACGACGTGCGCAAGCGCATGGACCTGGTCTTCGTGCGCAACGCGATCTACAACTACCTGGGCAGCATGTTGTCGCGCACCGCCATCGACGCGCTGGTCGCCGGCGGCGTCACCGTCAAGCGCTATCAGGCCAAGGAGGTGCTGTTCAAGGAGGGCGATGAGCCGGACGGCATGTACCTGATCCGCCGTGGTTCGGTGACGGTCTCGCGCCACGACGCGGGCAAGGGCGAGCGCATCCTGTCCTATGTCGCCGCCGGTAATTACGTCGGCGAGATGGCGCTGCTGCGCGATACGCCGCGCAGCGCCACCGTCACCGCCACGGTGCTGACCGAGGCGCTGGTGCTGGACGCGCAGACGGTGCGCGATCAACTGGCGGCCAATCCAAGCTGGCGCAAGTCGATCGAAGACCAGGTGATCTCGCGCACCGAGCAGAACGTGATGCTGGAGCACACCAAGACCCGCGACGGCGACTTGATGCAGTTCCTGCTGGGGCAAGGCGTCGGCGAGGCGTCCGACGTTTTGCTGATCAACGAGACCATGTGCATCCAGTGTAACAACTGCGAAGTGGCCTGCGCCGAAACGCACAACGGCACCTCGCGGCTGAAGCGCGCGCTGGGACCGACCTTCGCCAACATCCACTTGCCGACCGCCTGCCGCCATTGCGAGAACCCGCACTGCATGAAGGACTGCCCGCCGGACGCCATCGGCCGCTCGCTGCAGGGGGAGGTGTTCATCAGCGACGCCTGCATCGGCTGCGGCAACTGCGAGCGCAACTGCCCGTACGGCGTGATCCAGATGGCGGTCGACAAGCCGCCCAAGCGCGGCGGCGGTTTATCGTGGCTGCTGTTCGGATTGGGCTCCGCGCCCGGTGCACGCCAGGCCGACTACGATCCGGGCGTGCAGAAGAAGGCCGTCAAGTGCGACTTGTGCAAGGATTTGAAAGGCGGTCCGTCCTGCGTGCGCGCCTGCCCGACCGGCGCCGCGATCCGCATCTCGCCCGAGAAGTTCTTCAAGAACCGGGTGTGAGCTGGGCCACCGAGCGCGGCGCGCCGAACATCTGGGTCCAGTAGAGGACGCCGGAGCCCTGTTCGGCGGTGATGCCGTAGGCGGCGCCCATTTCGGTGAAGTTGGGATTCATGATGTTGGCGCAGTGGCCAGGGCTGCTTAGCCAGCCGTCCAGCGCTTCCTGCGGCGTCTCTTGTCCGAACGCGATGTTCTCGGCGATGCGCTGCCAGGCGTAGCCGGCGCGCTGCGAGCGGTCGCCGGCCTTGCTGCCATCCTTGGCGGCGTGGCTAAAGTAGCGTTGGGCCGCCATGTCCTGGCTGTGCGTCAGCGCCGCCGATTCCAGCTGCGGATTCCGGCGCAGCGGCGGCGCGGCCGGGTATTGCTTGGCGCCGCAGGTGCGGCCTTCGGCGCGGGCGGCGTTGACGCCGTCAAGGATGATTTGGCCGGCATCGCTCCAATCGGGCGCGGCGAAAGCCACCAGTGGCAAACAGGCGACGAAGAAGATGGCGGCTTTGAATTTGTTTCCCATGGCTACATTCCTTGGCGTACGGCAACTTACATCATATGTTGCCATACGGATATATGCACGGGAAAAGATGTAACGAACGCTGGTTTAGCGCTTTAAGAATGGGAATGTTGTCGGTAACGCCAACGTCGTTCCCGCTTTCGCGGGAACGACCGGGTTTAGAGCCGCGACAGCGCCGGGCCGCCCGGCTCGCCCAGCCAGGTGGTGGCGAAGCGCTTGCGCGCCGCATCGAGCGCCGGCTGGTCGCCGCGCTGGCGGTGGATCTCGATCAAGCCGCTGAGCGCCCAGCCGTTGCTGGGCGTGCGCGCCAGCGAGGCGCGCAACACCTGCTCGGCCTCGTCCAGCCGGCCGGCGCGGATCAAGGCCGCGCCCAGCGACTGGCGCACCGGGTAGTACCAGTACGGCGGCTCGGTGTAGGGCAAACCGTCCTGCACCTCGACCGCCTGCCGGTACGCCACGATGGCGGCCGGCAGGTCGCCCCGCGCTTCCGCCAGCCGGCCGTTGGCGACGGCGCGCGCGGTCTGCGCGATCTGCACCGCCGGCACGCTGGCGTCGACGATGGGCTGCAAGGCGCCGCCGCGCTCGATCGCTTCGATCGCCGCCACCTCCCTGCGGCCGGCCGCGATATCGCCCTCGCGCGCGTGACCCACCGCGCGCGCGTAATGCCACATCGCCTTGACCAGCGCGAAGTCGTCGCCGGGGTCTGGCAGGGCCAGCAAGGTTTCCGGACGGCTGAACTGCACGTGCGAGAAGTACGGCGCCGCCTTGACCGGCTGCATGGCGGCGAAGTCCTTCAGCAGCTCCGGCGGCAGCGACTGGTCGAGCTTGGCCGCCGCGCCCAGCGCCGTCTTGCCGTCGCCGCCCATCAGCGCCGACACCATCACGAAGTGGATGTTGTGCGGGTAGTAGGCGCCCTTGTAGACCGGATCGCTGGCCGCGCCGCGGAAGTATTTCTCGTCGATGGCGATGGCGGCCAGGTTGCTGTCCAGCGCCTCCCTGTACAGGCCGACGCGGTAGTAGATGTGCGACGGCATGTGCACGATGTGGCCTGCGCCGGGGATCTGCGCGGCCAGCTTGCGCGCGTACGGCAGAGCTTTCTCGGCTTGCGTCGACGCCTCCATCGCGTGGATGTAGTAGTGGATCGCACCCGGATGGTCGGGGTTGCGCCGCAACACCGATTCCAGCGCGGCCACCATCTCGGCGCCGCGCCCTTTCGGCCTGGCGCCGCCGGTCTCCCAGTAGTCCCACGGCGACAGGTCCATCAGCGCTTCGGCGAACAGCGTCTGGATGGTGTCGTCGGCGGGGAAGGCGCGCGCGGCGACGGCCATCGCGTCGGCGTAGGCCAGGTCCAGCGGCGCGCGGTCCGCCGGCGGATCGCTGGCGTAGCGGCGCGCCACCGCGCGGATCAGCGCTTGCTCGGCCGGCGTGGCGCGCGCGGCAAGGCTGGAAGCGCGCGCGGCGGCGGCCGCCGCCGGGGCCACCGCCGCCGGGAACATCGGCGCGTTGATGTTGGGGCCAAGCACCAGCGCCTCGCCCCACCAGCACATCGCGCAGTCGGGATCGAGCCGCTGCGCGGCGCGGAAGGCGCGCGCCGCTTCGGCGTGATTGAAGCCGAAGGTCAGGCGCAGGCCCTGGTCGAAATAGGCCTGGGCCTTGGCGTTGTTGGTGCTCACCGGCATGTGCAGCTTGCCGAGATCGGGATACAGCGGCGGCGTGCCTTCAGCGGCGGCCGCCGGCGTTTGTTGCGACGGCTGGAAGGGTTTGGTTTCCGCCTGGGCCAGCACCAGGCGGTCCAGCAGCGGCGGGCGTCCGGGCTGTGCCGCCGAGCACACGGCCGCGCCGTCAAGCAAGGGATCGAAGGTGGCCGCGCCGGGCGAGGACGGCAGCATCGCCAGCGCCAGGCTGGACGCGCCGGCGGTGGCGGCGATGCGGATGATGGTTTGGGTTTTCATGGCGCCTCCCAGAGTCAGGGTGCAGCCTTTAGTTTAGCGCGGTTTTCCGAGCACCTGCGTCCAATACACGACGCCGGGGCGCTGCTCGGCGGTCAGGCCGTAGCCCGCGCCCATCTCGGTGAAGTCGGGATTCATGATGTTGGCGCAGTGGCCGGGGCTGTTCAGCCAGGTGTCCAGCACCGCCTGCGGGGAATTCTGCCCGAAGGCGATGTTCTCGCCGATGCGCTGCCAGGCGTAGCCGGCGCGTTGCGAGCGGGCGCCGGTCAGGCTGCCGTCCTTGGCGGTGTGGCTGAAATAGCGTTGCGCCGCCATGTCGCGGCTGTGCACCAGCGCCGCCGATCCCAGCATCGAATTCCAGCGCAGCTGCGGTGCCGGCGGGTATTTGTCGGCGCCGCAGCTGCGGCCGGCGGCGCGGGCGGCGTTGACCCCGTCCAGGATGATTTGTCCGGCCTCGCGCCAGTCGGGAAAGGTGGCCGACGGCGGCGGCGGCGCGGGGCGCGCCAGCACCACGGTCCAGCCGGCCTTGTCGCGGTAGGCGCCGATCTCGGAATACGCGGGGCTCAGCAGCATGGCGCAATAGCTTTTCCGCAATATGTCCATCGCAGCCTTGGCGTTGTCCGCGCCGGCGACGAACAGCGTGTCCGCCAGTTCGGCGGCGTAGCCGGCGCGCTCCAGCGCCGCTTCGATGATGGTCCCCGGCGCGAGGCGGATCGCCGACAGCGCCGGCCTTGGCGTCAGCGGCGCGGCCGGCTCGCCCGAATGCCCTTCGCAGACGCCCGGCGCGACGCGGTAGCCGTTGACCAGCGCGGCCAGCTGCTCCGCGTCCTGAGCGGCGGCCGGCGGCAGGCAGGCCACTACGACGGCAACAGCGATGGCGGCTTTTACTTTGAAACCCATATCCTATACTTCCCTGATGTACGGCGAACAGCCATATTATCTCTTGCCGTGCGGACACATACATGGGAGATTTATCATGAACATCGATTTCAATGCCATTAAACAACGCCAACAGGCGAGCTGGGCCAGCGGCGATTTCGCCGTGGTCGGCGTCACGCTGCAGATCGTCGGCGAAACGCTGGCGGAGGCCTGCGACATCCGCGCCGGCGAGCGCGTGCTGGACATCGCGGCCGGCAACGGCAACGCCACGCTGGCCGCCGCGCGCCGCTTCGCGCGGGTGACGTCGACCGACTATGTGCCGGCCTTGCTGGACAAGGGCCGCCGCCGCGCCGAGGCCGACGGGCTGACGGTGGAGTTCCAGGTGGCCGACGCCGAGGAGTTGCCGTTCGAGGACGGCTGCTTCGACGTCGCGCTGTCGACCTTCGGCATCATGTTCACGCCGGATCACGCGCGCTCGTCGGCCGAGATGCTGCGGGTGGTGCGCGGCGGCGGCCGGCTCGGCATGGCGAACTGGACGCCGGACGGCTTCATCGGCCAGTTGTTCAAGACCATCGGCAAGCATGTGCCGCCGCCGGCCGGCGTGAAGTCGCCGGCGCTGTGGGGCACGGAGGAGTATCTGCGCGAGCTGTTCGGCGGCGGCGCGCGGGAGATGCGGGTGGAGCGCAAGCTGTTCAACTTCCGCTACGCCTCGCCTGCGCACTGGCTGCAGGTGTTCCGCGACTACTACGGCCCGGCGCACAAGGCCTTCGCCGCGCTCGACGCGCAGGGCGTGCTGGCGTTGGAGCAGGACATCTTCGCGCTGCTGGACCGCTTCAACACGGCCGGCGAGGCGTCGCTGGTGGTGCCGGGGGAATATCTGGAGGTGGTGGCGACGCGGGGGTGATGGATGATGCGCCTGCTTGTCTGGTCAGAACGAGATGCCGCGTCGGATCGCTGCGACAGCGGTAGCCAGTGGAATGGTTGGAATGCCGTTCTTTTTGAGTAGCGCCAACCACATCTTTTGTTTGGACAGATCGTTGGCGAATTCGTCGGAAAGACCGGTCATCTGCGGACTGAATACGTCGCTGCCACGTCTTTCGAAAGTGGCGGCGATAGCGGAACCGAGGAGATCGCGTTGCAGCGTTTCACGCTCAAATAGCACGAACAAATCCAAGTAGTCCTTCAGCCGCGTATTGGTCATACCGAGGATGGCGATGGCGTGGAGCTTTTCCGCGATGACGGTGTAGACCGAATAGGTGCGCAGTTTTGGCGCCGGTAGATCATTTAATAGCACCGGGTAGGTGCCGTCGTCGACCTTGATTGCAGCGATATCGCGGAAGCTCTGTTTGATGCTGGCCAGATCGGCGGGGCCAAGTCCGAGCAGGTCAGCATCGCGAGTCTGCCTGTGTGGCATGTCGTGCCAAAGGGTAAACAACAATACGCCTTTGAGTAGGAACTGGTTCGAGTAAGCGGATTTGCTTAATCTATACAGCATGCGCTCCAAAGCGAAGCGCACGAGCACTTGATTGAAATCGGAGTGCTCGGCCTTTGCCAAGTTGAGTAACCGCGCTCTGACGGATGCCGCGATATCTTTGCTCATCGCAGCGCTTCCAGATAGGGGCGGATGATATTGGTGACACGGCAAATCTTCGCGTAGCGCCACAGTTCGTCGGGATTCAGTTTGGACTGGGTCTGCGCATCCTTCAGCGCTTCGAGTGCGATGTCGAGCCCGATCAGATTGCGATGTTTGAAGCAATCGGCGATGGTTTTGGCGACGCTATAGACGCGTAGCGACGTTTGATCGCGTTCGTGGAATTCTATGCCGCTACCGTAGGCATCGCCGCCGAATTGCACCATCGTCAGCGGCGGGTAATCGATGCGCGGCACATGGCTGCCTCTCGGCATGGCGATCCAGACGCGTCGTGGTAGTTGTGTCGTCAGTTGGTGAAATTGCAGCGCCGTCAGCAGGCAGAAGACCGCTTGCGGCGTACGAGTGGCGACGGCCGCTAGGCTTTCGGTTTCCCCCACTTCCCTGCCCGCGAGCCGATAGAGTCCCCGCCCCGTTCTTTCCAGCAAACCGTTTGCTGCCATGCGGGTGAGGGCGATACGCGGCACACCGATCATCTCCAAATCGACCGGACGCAATAGCCCTTTGCTGCGAGCAAGTTCAAGAATGAGCTTGGTATGAGGGACCGACATGATAAATAAGTATGTACCGTTTTTTCATCACTTGCAAACAAATGGAGTGAAAACGGAACAAGATGATCAAGTTGTTGAACCGAACGCGGCCTGGAGGGTATTCACGGCATGCGGCGAAAACTGTCGCCGGCCCGTCCTCAGGAACCTTCAATGAATTTCAAGAACTTACGCATCGGCCACCGTCTGGGGCCTGAGCTTCGGCCTGATGGCGGCGCTGCTGGCCGTCATCGCGATGCTCACCTATGTCCGCATCGGCAGCCTCAGCGACGATATCGACGCCACCAATCATTATCTGTATCCGAAAACGGTGCTGGCGAACCGCGTCAAGGACAAGGTCACCGAGGCCGTCATCAATATGCGCAACGCCCTGCTGCTGGGCGACCCGGTCAAGGCCGCCGAGGAATTGCAAAGCATCGAGACCGGCGCCAAGGAGATCGTGGCCTCGCTCGACAAGCTCGAACGCAGCGCCTCCAGCGCCCGCGACCGGGATTTCATCGCGCGCCTGAAACAGGTGCGCGCCAACTTCGTTGCCGACCGCACCCGCTTCGCGCAGTTGCTCAACAGCGGCCGGGCCGAGGAGGCGCAGGCGTTTCTGTTCTCGACGGTGAATCCGGCGCAACAAGCCTACTACCGCGTGCTGGACCAGTTGATCGCCTATGAGGATCAGCTGATGCAGACGTCCGGCAAGGCGTCGGCGGCGGACGCGGCGGCCACCCGCGGCTCGGTGCTGATGCTGGCGGCGCTGGCGCTGGTGGTCGGCGCGGCCGTGGCGTGGTACACCACGCGCACCATCACGGCGCCGCTGGCGTACGCGGTCGACATCGCGCGCAAGGTGGCCGACGGCGACCTGAGCAGCCACATCGTGGCCGACGGCGCCGACGAGACCGGGCAACTGCTGCGCTCGCTGCGGGCGATGAACGGCAACCTGCTGACCATCGTCACCCAGGTGCGCGACGGCACAGGTCGCCTCGGCGGCGTGTCCGACGACATCGTGGCGGGCAACCTGGATTTGTCGGGACGCACGGTCGCCCAGGCCGGCGCGCTGCGGCAGACCGCCGCCGCGATCGAACAGCTGAGCGCCGCCGTGCAAAAGAACGCCGACAGCGCCAGGCTGGCCGACACCAACGCGGCGCACGCGACGCGCATCGCCCGCGTCGGCGGCGAGGCGGTGGCGCAGCTGGTCGAGACCATGAGCTCGATCCACCAATCGTCGCGCAAGATCGTCGACATCATCGGCGTCATCGACGGCATCGCCTTCCAGACCAATATCCTGGCCTTGAACGCGGCGGTGGAGGCGGCGCGCGCCGGCGAGCAGGGGCGCGGTTTCGCGGTGGTGGCGGGCGAGGTGCGCAACCTGGCGCAGCGCTCGGCGGCGGCGGCCAAGGAGATCAAGACGCTGATCGGCGATTCGGTGGGCAAGGTCGAGTCCGGCGGGCGCTTGGTCGAGCACGCGGGCGCGACGATGACCGAGGTGGTCGACAGCGTGCGGCGGGTGGCCGGCATCATCGCCGAGATCAGCGTCGCCAGCCGCGAGCAGAGCGACGGCATCGCGCAGGTCAGCCAGGCGGTGACGCTGATGGACCAGGCGACGCGGCAAAACGCGGCGCTGGTGGAGCGGGCCGGCGCGACGTCCGGCCTGCTGCGGGATCAGGCGGGGGCGCTGGCCGGGTTGGTCAGCACTTTCAAGCTCAAACGCGCGGCCTCAACGCACGGTCAGTTGGCTTTGGGCGTTTCAGGGTTTCAGGTTCCGGCCGGGATCGAGTAGCGCTTGCATGCGGGCGAGCTTCCACGGTCAACGCTTGCGATGTGATGAGGCAACAAAAAACCCGCGCTCCCTATGGAAGGCGGGTTTTGATGTTCGATCAGACTGGGTAATACGTATTCATGGTGCCTCGGGCCGGAATCGAACCGGCACGCCTTGCGGCGGCGGATTTTGAGTCCGCTGCGTCTACCAGTTCCACCACCGAGGCAACGCGACCCGCATTATCACTGATTTGCCCACCAGCCGCAACCCTGTTCGACGATTTTTCTATTCGAACAAGCTTTTCGGCCGGCGGGCCCGCATCAGGCCGACACCTGGAAGTCCCAGTCCTGCACGCCGATCTTGTGGCCGGTGACCTCGGCGGACACCATGAAGCCGTTCGCCACCTCCACCAGCGTCATGCCTTTGGCCATCTGGTCGACCCAGAACGCCAGGCCGTCGGCATCGCTGGCGCGGCTGAAGATGCCCTGGTACAGCAACTCGACATCATGCGCGCTGTCGCCGTTGAACACCGTCGCCTGCTTGGCCTGCCCTTCGGCCGAGCCGATCAGGTCGAGCGCGATCTTGCCCAGGCTGAGGCCATTCTTCTCCGCCGTCGCCCAGAATTCGACGCCCAGATAATCGGCCTGCCGGCCCAGCACGTCCTGATACAGGCCGGTGATCGCGCCCAGCGCGTCGCGGTTCACCACCGCGACCGTGGTGTCGCTGAAGGTCAGGCTCTCGGCGTTGATCACCAGCGCGTGCTGGTTCGGCTGCGCGTTGGCGGTCACCACCACGTAGCCGTCGTGGTTGGTCACCGTGTAGTCGGTGCTGGCGCCGTTGAAGGTCGCGGCGTCGTCGCCCAGGCCGCCGTGCAGGATGGTGGTGCCGGCCGGCAGCGTGGCGTGCTGGGCGCCCGGGCCGGCGGCCGCCGTGGTGGTGTTGAACACCAGCGTGTCGCTGCCGCCGCCGGCGAACACCGAGCTGTTGCTGCCCGCGCCGACCGTGAATTGCTGGCTGGCGAGGTCGCCGGTGAGGATCTGGCCGGTGGTGTTGCCGGTGACATTGGCCGCGCCGACGATGGCGGCGAAGTCGACCGCGTTCAGCACCACCTGGGCACCGGGCGCCAGGTTGCTGGTGTCGATCACCAGCGCCGTGTGCTGGGCGTCGGTGCTGGTGCCGGTCAGCGTCAGCGCGCCGCCGGTGGTGGTGGCGCCGCCGCTCGGGGTGATGGTTTGCACCAGCAGCGGCACGGTGCTGGCCAGTTGGGCGAGGAACACCACGCCGTTGCCGGTCAGGTGGCCCTGGTCGCTGGCGCTGTGGCCGGGGGTCGAGGCGAGGATGGCCTGGATCAATTGCTCGGTCGAGCTGCCGGCCGGCTGGCTGGCGCCGCCGGTGGCGGTCAGGCCGAAGCCGGCCGAGAGTTGCGCCAGCAGCACGTTGGCGGTGCCGTTGGTGGCCAGCGGGATGTCGGCGACGCCGGCGTTGCCGCTCGATTCGTCGCGGCCCGGCGTGACCACCGGGACCACGATCTGCGTGCCCGTGCCGCCGCCCGGCAGCGTCACCGGCTGCTGCGTGACCGGTACGCCGTCGACGGTGGTCGGCGGCGTGGTCGGCGGAACCGGCGCCGCCTGGATGGTCAGATTCAAGCCTTCGCCGGCCGCCGAAACGTTGCCGGCGGCGTCGGTTTGCGTGAACGTCAGCGTGTGCGCGCCGACCGACAGCGCGCTGCTGGTGATGCTCCAGACGCCGAGGCCGTTGGCGGTGGTCGTGCCGAGCACGGTCGTGCCGTTGGTGTCGTACAGCTTGACCGTGGCGTTGGCTTCGGCGGTGCCGGTGATCACCGGCCTGCCGATGTTGGTGATGCCGTCGCCGACGGTGCCGCTGTCGCTGGCGGCGGCCAGCGCCGGCGTCCCGGGCGCCGGCGCCAGCGTGTCGATGGTCAGCGTCAGCGCGGCGCTGGCGGCCGAGACGTTGCCGGCCAGGTCTGTTTGCTTGACGCTCAGCTTGTGGGCGCCATCGTCCAGGCTGCTGGACTTGAGGCTCCACGCGCCGGAACCGTCGGCGGTTGTGGTGCCCAGCTCGGTGGTGCCGTTGCTGTCGTACAGCTTGACGGTGGCGTTGGCCTCGGCGGTGCCGGTGATGGTTGGCGTGGCGATGTTGGTCAGGCCGTCCTTCAACACGCCGCTGTCGCTGGCGCTGGCCAGCACCGGCGTGGCCGGCGCGCCGGCGGCAGCGGTGTCGATCACCACGTGCAGCGCGCCGCTGGCGACCGAGACGTTGCCGGCGAAGTCGGTCTGGGTCACGGTCAGCGTGTGGTTGCCGGTGCCCAGCTTGGTGTTGGCGAAGGTCCACTCGCCCAGGTAGTCGGCGTCGGTCGTGGCCAGCAGCGTGCCGCCGTCGTACAGCTTGACGCTGGCGTTGGCCTCGGCGGTGCCGGTGAACGTCGGCGCGGTGTTGTTGGTGATGGCGTCGCTGTCGGAGATGCCGCTGTCGGTGCCGGCCGTCATCGCCGGCGTCGATGGCGCTTCGGCGGCCGTGTGGTCGAGCCAGAAGGTGTCGCCGGAGGTGAAGCCGCCGACGATGCCGACCGCCGACATATTCTGGATGCCGGTGCCGCTGCTTTTCAGGTTGACCCCGATCTCGCCGTCGCCGCTGATCTTGCTGACGGTGACGGTGTAGGTGTCGCCGCTGACCGGTACCACGGCGGAGATGACGCCGCTGGCGGTGCCGTCGGCGTTCAGCTCGAAGTCCGTGAGGTCGACCCCGGTGACCGACTGGCTGAACGTGACCGTGTAGTCGAGCGAGGTGGTGGCGGCCTGCACGGTGTAGTTGCCGACGCGGGCGATGCCGGTGACGCTGGGCCCGTCGATCACATTGATGGTGAAGAACTGGTACGCGTCGTTGCCGGCCGCGTCGGTGGCGCTCAGGTAAATGTGATACGCGCCGGCGCTCAGGTTCTGCGCCGCCACCAGATCGCCGCCGACGATGCTGAACTTGGTGTTGTCGGCGTCGATGGTGCCGTTACCCACCTTGAAGCCGTAGGTGACGGCGGTGATGTCGGTGGACGACAGCGTGGCCACGGTGGCGCCGTTGGTGGCGGCCGACATCTGCACGCTGCTGGTGCTCAGCACCATGCCGGTCGGGCCGACGGTGTCGAGCGTGTAGAGGAAAGCTTCGGAGGCGACCGAGACGTTGCCGGCGCGGTCGGTCTGCACCGCCGTCAGCTTGTGCACGCCCTCGACCAGCGCGCTGCTGTCGATGCTCCATGCGCCGGAGCCGTTGGAGGTGGTGGTGCCCAGCACGGTGGTGCCGTTGCTGTCGTACAGCTTGACGGTGGCGTTGGCCTCGGCCAAGCCGGTGATGGTCGGCAGGCCGGCGTTGGTGATGCCGTCGCCGAGCTTGCCGCTGTCGCTGCCGGCGGCGAGCGCCAGCGTGGTCGGGGCATCGGCCACGGTGTCGATGGTCAGCGTCAGGCCGTTGCTCGGCAGCGAGGCGTTTTTGCCGCTGTCGGTCTGGACCACCGTCAGCGTGTGGACGTCGTCGTTCAGCGTGCTGCTGGTGATGCTCCAGTTGCCGCTGTTGTCGGCGGTGGTGGTGCCCAGCTTGGTGGTGCCGTCGCTGTCGTACAAGGTGACCGAGGCGTTGGCGGCGGCGGTGCCGGTCAGCGTCGGCGTGGCGTCGTTGGTGTAGCCGTCGCCCTTGGTGCCGCCGTCGCTGCCGCTGGCGAGCGTCGGCGTCGGCGGCGCCGCTGGGCCGGGCCGGTAGGAGTTGACGGCGGCGCCGCCGTTAAAACTGAGCAAATCAATGCCGTCTGTGCGCTGCAGGGCGCTGACGTCGTCGCCGTTGGTCGGATCGGTATAAAAGAAATCGATGATGTCGCCGTCTTGGGGCGCCGCGCCGCTGAAGGTCACGACGGCGGTGTTACTGTTGCCGTCCACCGTCACGCCGGTCACCGTGATATTGTTGGTGACGCCATTGAGCCCGATGACGAAGGCGCTGAGCGGCGGCGGGTGCGCGGCATCCAGCGCCACGCTGAAAGAAATTTTCAGGGACTGTTCGCCGATGTAGCCGACTGCATTCGAATAGCTGGGTAGTGTCATTTTTACTCCGTGGGTAAGCGATGGACGTGGCGTTTGACGTGCCGCGACCGTTAAAAATTGCGACGTCAGCCGTGCGCAACACTACTAATTGGCGTCATGTTGACGCCGTTGAATTGTTGTTTCTCCAGCAGCGCGAAGATCGCGTCCTTCGACAACACGTATTGGTCCATCAGCACGTCCTTCAGTTCGTCGATCTGTTCGCGGTAATCGGCGATCGCGCCCAGCGTGTAGCTGTACAGCTCGTCGGCCTTGGCTTGCACCTGGTCCATATCGTTTTCCTGATTCTTGAACTGGCTGTAGTCGAGCTTGGAGCGCGAGTACATCGACAGCTTGTTGACCATCAGGTCCAGCATCGAGGTGGCCTTCTGGATATCGTTCTGGCTGCCGACCGAAATGCCGCGGGCGCCATAAAACAATTCCTCCGCCGCCACGCCGCCGTACAGCTGGATCACGTCGCGCTCCAGCTCCTCCAGCGTGCGCAGCGCGACATCGTCCGAGGCCGACAGCACATAGCCGAGCGCGCCCAGCTTGGACACCGACTCGGTGCTGATCTTCAACAGCGGCGAGCGTTCCTTGACCTGTTCCAGGCTCATGCCCTCGCGCAGCCACGGATCGATCTGCATGAAGAAGTGGCCCAGCTCGTGCAGCGCGACGCGCTCGCGCTGGCGGGTCTTCTCGGCGGTGGTGGCGCGGTCGGTCAGGCCGATGGTGGCGCGCTCGAAGGCGCGGAACATCAGCTCGGTGTTGATGATGGTTTTCTCCTGGATCGCGAGCATGCTGGCGCGTTCGACCACGGTCTGCAGCAGCGCCGGGCTGAGGTTGGCGGTGATCTCGGCCACCTGGTCGAGCTGGAGCTCGTCCCAGTCGACGCAGCCGTCGGCCTTGCGCGCCAGGAAGGAGCGCAGCAGTTCGCGCCGCTCGCTCTTGTTCGGCAGGCGGAAGTTGATCTTGACCGAGAAGCGGCGCAGCATCGCCTCGTCCATCTGCGAGTTGGCGTCGTCGAAGTTGGAGGCCACCATCCAGATCACGCCTTGGCCCTGGTCGCTGCGCACCCCGTCGAGCAGGCCCAGCAAGGTGTTGGCGGTGTCGTCCTCCCATTTCTTGTCGCCGCGGCCGCGCGGCATGAACAGGCCCTGCGCCTCGTCGAGGAAGATGATGCAGCTGCCGCGGGCGCAGGCCTTGCGGTACAGCGCGGTCAGCGCCTTGGAGCCGCCGCCGATGTAGCCCGACTCCAGCGCCGAGCCGGACGCCTGGATCAGCGGCACGTTGAGCCGCTTGGCCAGGTAGCCGGCCAGCTTGGTCTTGCCGGTGCCGGCCGGGCCGGTCAGCATCACGTTGAACGGCTTGTCGATGCCGTGCTCGCGGTAGACGGCGCGGTTGCGGATCATGTCCTCCAGGTGCAGCACCTCCTGCTTGATGTCCTCCATGCCGATCAGGTCGTCCATGCTGCCGGCCAGCTGGTCCGGGTTGAGCACGGTGGCGTTGGCGCCGATGCCCGGCAGCGCCTGGCGCAGCAGGAACAGCGCGATGCCGACCAGCAGCAGGTCGACCACGTGGCGGCCGAGGAAGGCGCCGGCCCGCGCCAGCGCGCCGCCGTCGTCGTCGCGCAGCGCCGCCTTGTGGGAGGCCAGGAAATCCTCGCGCGCGATGGCGTAGGGGATGTTATTGCGCAGCAGCACCTCGCGCTCCAGGCTCAGGTGCGTGCTGCCCGGCACCTTGACCACGTACAGCAGCGGATCGCCCTTCATCTTATAGATGTAGCGCGGCGCCTCCGATTGCGGGTTGGCGATCAGCAGGTAGTCGAGCCGCGCCCGCTGGGCCGGCAGCGCGGTGATTTGCGCGATGTCCTGCGAACGCAGCAGCGGGGCGGCGTCCTGCGGCACCTCGGCGCGCCAGCCGTACAGCAAGGCCAGCGAAGCCACCAGCACCAGCAGCGCGGCGCGGACGTAGTTTTTCCGCAGCGCGGACTGAATTTTGTAGAGAGTAAACATATGCGTGTGCGCTATCCAACCAGGGAGTGGGCAGCATCAAGTCGGGCCGGGCGCGGGGGTGGGGCGCAGCAGCCGGGGCCGCCATTAAACGGCGCGCGGGGTGGGGGGCGCCGGTGTTGCGAAATTGTATTTCCAAACGAACATGCCCTAGGGCAACTCGCCGATTTCCCCACTATAACGGCCCGCCGGGCGTTTGTCGCGGGTCGCGGCGATATAAAAACCGCGCGCGCAACAGATGCCGCGCGGTTGCCGTTCATCGCGTTTTTTTGCGGCTGGTGCCCGCGCTTTTGCCGCCCGTCGCATACGCCGGATATCGCCGGCGGCTTTGGTTATTCTGTCTACGTCCACTGCTGAATCGCACATCGCAGCGGTGGCTCCCGACACTCATTGAACCGACAACCTCGACCTTACAATCTTACGGAGCACACCATGAAAACCATCCTGACCAGCCTCGCCGCCGCCCTCGCCTTGACCTCGCTGCTGGGCGCCGCCCACGCCTCCGACACTGCCGATTCGGTGCGGATCACGGCCCGTTCCAGCTACCACCTGGCGCCGCAGGATTTCCGCGAGTTCTCGGGCGTGTACGTGCTGAGCAATGGCGATACGGTAAAATTTTCGCAGCGCCTGAACCGTTACTTCAGCAGCGTCGACGGCGCGCCGATGGTCGAGATTTTCGCCGTGGCGCCGGACGCTTTCGTCACCGGCAACGGCGCCGCGATCAAGTTCGGCGACGGCGGCGAGGAGTTGGCGATCAACAACTACGAGCGGCTTCAGGTCAACGCCAAGCTGTCGGCCAACACCCTGGTCACCGCCCGCCGCTAGGCGGCTTATTTCAGCGCCGGCCAGTTGTCGTACTTGCGCTCCAGGCGCAGCATGGTGCCGTCGCGCCGCATCTCGGCCAGGGCGGCGTTGAGCCGCTCGATCAGCTCGTCCGGCACGGCCGGGTTGCAGGCCAGGTAGACCTTGACGCGGTGGAACACCAGCAGCGGCACCACCCGTTCCGACCAGCCGAACTGGCGCGGCATCGGCCCGCTGCGCATGCCGACCGCCCACAGGTCGATGCGGTTGAGCAGCAGCTTTTGCGGATTGACCGAGTCGTTGCTGACCGCGTCGACGTTGAAGCCGCGGCTGCGCAGGTAGTCGTCGCGGGCGTCGCCGACATAGGTGCCGATGCGCAGCTTGCGCGCGTCCTCGATGGTCTTGAGCGGAAACGCGTGGTCGGCCAAGCCCCAGAACTGCCATTCGGCCTCGTCGGTCGGGCCCACCCATTTGAACAGCGCTTCGCGCTCCGGCGTGCGCGAGGTGGAATAGACGCAGGTGCGGCCGCCGGTCTGCGCCATCAGGTAGGCGCGCTTCCACGGCAGCAGGTCGATGCTGTACTCGGTGCCGGTGCGCGCCATCATCTCGCGCACTTTGTCGGTCTCGCGTCCGGTGACGCCGTCCGGCCCCAGCATGCTGGACGGCGGCGAATGTTCGGTGGTGATGGTCAGCGGGGTCGGGTTGGTGCCGGCGACAGCGGCCGCGCCGGCGCCGGCGCAGCTCGCCGCGAGCAATAATGACAGGAAGGTATTTCGCATGGGCTGACCGCTTTCTGCTTGAAAGCATAGCAGCAATGCGATTTTCGGCGCAACCGCGCCGCCCGTTTAATCGACGCGGCGGTACAGGCGGAAACGCTCCTGGCGGTCGGATGGACGACGGCCTTCCCATAGCAGCAGCCACGCTTTGCCGCCATGCCGCGGCGCGGCCGCGTTCTTGTCGCGCAGTTTGACGTTATCCTGCAACAACAGCAGATCGCAGTCGCCGCCTTCGACGCCGACGAACGGCAGTTGCGCGTAATAGGCGAACGAAGCGCGCTGCGCCGCCCCGACGTTGGTCTCGATGCAACCCGAGTTCGGCGGCAGCTTGTCGGCGATCTGGCGCGCCACGCCGGCGTAGCTCTTGCTGTAGTTGACGTCCGGCAGGAACAGCGTCATCAGCAGGATCCAGATCAGGATCAGGCCGCCCGACGACAGCACCACCGCGCGCCACAGCACCGCCGGTTGGCGCGAGATGCGCCAGTACACCAGCACGAACCAGCCCGCCGTGGCCGCCAGCGCCACCAGGAAGGCGATCCAGCCCAGTTCCGGGGTGAAGCCCGGCACCAGCTTGAGCGCGTTCTTGGCGGCCCGCGCCGGGGTGCCGGTGAGCTTGGCGATCCAGAAGATCCAGATCACCGCCGCGCACAAGGTCAGCGCCATCACCGAGAACCAGTCGATGGCGTTGATGGCGCCGCGCTTCATGGTCAGCAGGCCGAACGCGGCCATCAGCGCCAGCGGCGGCAGCAGCGGCAGCAGCTGGCCCTGCTCGGGCGCCGGGTGGAACAGCGTCAGCAGCAGGCCCATGACCACGAAGGCCAGCGGCACCACGATGTGCAGCACGCCGCGCTGGCGGCGCCAGGCCCACACCGCCCAGCCGGCGAACGGCCAGGCCGGCCAGAAGAACCAGACGCCGACGCGGAAGAAGAATTTGACCGAAAGCAGGCTCGGCAGGGCAAGCTGCAGCCAGTTCCAGCCCAGCCAGGCGTTCAGCGGTTGCTGGTGGTAGGGCTCCAGCCATTGCGCCGGCAGCAGCCACAACGCGATGACGGCGGCGCCGACCACGATCATGGCGCCGAGGTCGCGCACCGCGCGGATCGCCGGCTGGGCCAGGAAGCGGGTGCAGGCGAACAGGGCCAGCATCAGGAACACCGGCGTGACCCAGCCGCGCGTCAGCGCCAGCAGGCCGATCGCCAGGCCGCTCAGCGCGGCGTTGCGCAGCGACGGCTTCTCGACGTAGCGCACGGTGCGGTACAGCAGCAGCGCCGACATCGACACCTGCATCGCCTCGGACGTGGTCTCGTGGCTGTGCAGCAGCAGGCCCAGGCAGCCGAGGTAGATCAGCACGGCGGCGTCGGCCAGCGTGCGGCCGAAGTCGTCCGGCTCGGGCTGGCCGCCGAAGGCCAGCCGCAGCGGTTGGGCGTCCTGGCGGCGGCCTAGATGAAAAGTGGCGTACCACAGCGACAGCACGCCGAGCAGGAACACCGCGATGGTGCCGATGTGGGCCGCCATGACGTCGCCCAGCAGCCAGCCGAACAGCTTGATGCCGAGCGCGCCCAGCCAGAACGCCAGCGGGCCCTCGTCCGGCGTCGACAGGCCGGCGATGTTGGGCCACAGCCAGTCTTGCCAGGTGCCGTGCGCCATCGTCCACATCACGCCGAAGCTGGCGGCGTCGTCGTTCTTCCACGGTTCGCGGCCGATCAGGCCGGGCAGGATGTACAGCAGGCCGAGGGCGAACAGGGCCCAGCGCGGCAATGCCAGGGTAGCGGCGGCGGGAAGACGGACTGGCTTCATCGATCGGTGGTCAAGTTGAGGTAGAACGGGAGTATGAGGCAAACAAACAAAAAAAGCAGCCCGAGGCTGCTTTTTTGAGAGCGAGCGGCGTGAGCCGGTTGCTTAGGCGTTGGCGACCGAGGTTTTCGAACCGACGGTACCGAACTTCTGGCGGAATTTCTCGACGCGGCCGGCGGTGTCGACGATTTTGTGCTTGCCGGTGTAGAACGGGTGCGATTCAGCCGATACCTCGATCTTGATCAGCGGGTATTCTTTACCTTCGTGCTGGATCTTTTCGCGGGTTTGGATGGTCGAACGGGTGACGAATTTGAAGTCGCACGACAGGTCGTGGAACACCACTTCGCGGTAATCTGGATGGATTTCTGGTTTCATTTTAAGGCTTTCGGTTGGGTCGGTAGCCAAACAGCACTTCGTCGGTCGATCCTGCTTCTTGACCCGATTGCCGCTCACTTGCCTGATTTTAAATAATGCGATCGGCGATTATACAGCCGTAAACGCAAACAGGCAACCGAGGTTGCCTGTTTTGCATGAGTGCCCGGGACTTAAAAAATGGCCACAGCGAGGCGCAGCGACGAAGACAGTGCGTGAGCACGGCAAGGAAGCTGCAACGAAGCTGTGGACGTTTTTTAGCCGCCGCGGCGCATCATGTCGAAGAACTCACCGTTATTCTTGGTGGCCTTCATCTTGTCGAGGATGAACTCCATCGCTTCGATCTCGTCCATCGAGTAGAGCAGCTTGCGCAGGATCCAGATCTTCTGCAGCTGGTCCGGCTTGATCAGCAGTTCCTCGCGGCGGGTGCCCGATTTGTTCAGGTTGATCGCCGGGTAGACGCGCTTCTCGGCCAGGCGGCGCTCCAGATGCACCTCCATATTGCCGGTACCCTTGAATTCCTCGTAGATCACGTCGTCCATGCGCGAGCCGGTTTCGATCAGCGCGGTGGCGATGATGGTCAGCGAGCCGCCTTCTTCGATATTGCGCGCGGCGCCGAAGAAGCGTTTAGGACGTTGCAGCGCGTTGGCGTCGACACCACCGGTCAGCACCTTGCCGGAGGCAGGGATCACGGTGTTGTAGGCGCGCGCCAGGCGGGTGATCGAATCCAGCAGGATGATCACGTCTTTTTTCATCTCGACCAGGCGCTTGGCTTTTTCCAGCACCATCTCGGCGACCTGCACGTGGCGGGTGGCCGGCTCGTCGAAGGTGGAGGCGACCACTTCGCCGCGCACCGAACGCTGCATCTCGGTGACTTCCTCGGGACGCTCGTCGATCAGCAGCACGATCAGCGTGCAGTCCGGATGGTTGGCGGTGATCGCGTGCGCGATGTGCTGCAGGATCACCGACTTGCCCGATTTCGGCGACGCCACCAGCAGGCCGCGCTGGCCCTTGCCGATC
>Ga0247815_10000708_pt1 | contig 26169 bp, 16 predicted proteins | sample UWRJL194509B1_FD_181014 | JGI IMG/M metagenome (GOLD analysis project Ga0247815, IMG submission 181014) | Plant litter microbial communities from Arlington Agricultural Research Station in Wisconsin, United States - UWRJ-L194-509B-1 | ecosystem: Environmental > Terrestrial > Plant litter >...
TACCTTTCCGGGTTGCAGAAAGTCCTCCTTAGTTAGTATCCAACCCAGCCCTACGGCTGAATTTGTAGCTACTTTTTTATCCCCTCCAAATAGCGAGGATTTGTCTGAACGGACACTTACATTTACATAATATTTCTTTTTGTAATCATATCCCAGCTGGCTGTAGTATGAAATAGTTGCGCTGGAAAACGAAGAGGAAGCCGAAGACTTTACAGAAGCCTGGGACAAGGTCCTGATTTTGTCATAGCTAAAACCGGTTCCGGTGCCCGACATCAGGTCGGCATTTTCTTCTTTAGCTTCGTAACCAGCAATCAGGTTAATACTGTGGAGTTCCTTAAACGTTTTATCATATCCTGCCTGTACAAAACCCAGCCATGAATAGGTATTTCTATCAAAAATGCGCAACCGGCCGTTCAGGTTTCTGCCGGTGGAATTCTCGGCAGAAAAATACTGAGTTTGTTTGCTATAAAAGGTATTTCCACCAATGGTTCCTGATACATAGAATCCTGGTAAAACATCATATCTCAGTTTGGCATTACCATTGAAAGTAAGCGACCTGCTAAAATCCTCATTTTGGTTAATCACATCGATAGGATTCGGGCGGGTGCTCTGAGTAGCCAGTGCTTCTTCATCATTCGGATCAATATTAGGCGGCATATAGGTATTTGCACTATAGGCATTCAGCCCGTTTTTATTTGACAGCGTAGGGGAAAGGGTGATACCGAATTTTAGTTTTTTTGTAATGCGGTGGTTCACCTTCAGGCTCACATACAATTCTTTCAGGTCGTTGTTCAATGAACTGGCCTGCTGCTTGCGGTAACCGGCAGAAAAATAATAGTCCATTCCCGCATTGCCACCGCTCAGGTCAAAATTCAGGTTGCTGTAAGTTGCATTTCTGTTAGTTAGGCCTAGCCAATCTGTATCTGTAGTCTTGCTTCCCGCGGCGGATTCGGCAGCAAAAGCTGTAGCTCCGTCATTTATCAGGGCTTCCCGTAACAGGGTATAGTACTGTGGGCCACTCAACAATTTGAGGCGGTTAATAAAAGTAGATACGCCCTGAGAGTAAGAGAGGTTTGCTTTGGTTTTTCCCTGCATGCCAGATTTAGTCGTAATGATAATTACCCCATTTGCCGCGTTGGCACCATAAATTGTAGTTGCTGCTGCATCCTTTAGGACAGAGATCGAGGCTATGTTAGCAGGATTGATTCCTGCCAGTGGATTCAAAAGTGTTTCGGCATTAAACAAAGTATAGGCTTCTGAGCTATTTTGCTCTTGTACAGGAATACCATCAATCACATATAAAGGCTGTGAACTGGTGGTTCTGCTTACTCCAAATGGGATGAGAGATCCTTGTCCGCGAATGTTCACCTTTACCGGTGTACCCAGTTCAGTTCCGCTTTCTACATATACACCCGCAACTAAACCTTCCAGCATTTTATCTACACTTTCTATCGGGCGCTGCACCTGCAGTTGTTCTGCATTCACCTGACTAATACTACCGACCACTTCCTCTCTCGGTTTACCATTAGTGTAAGCGCTGGTGATGATCACGTCTTTCATCATTGTAATATCTTCAACCATTTCGGCATTAACTACCTTCTTGTCTCCCAATGGCTCAGTCAGGTGGTCTCTCATGCCGATCATTCTAAACTGTAATTTCGAAGAAGCAAGGTCCTTAGCAATCAATCTGCCTTTATAATTTCCGTCGGCACCTGTAGTAGCTATATAAGCACCGTCCTTTACCTGCACAATTACGCCGCGTATCGCTTCGCCTTTTGTATCCGTCACTTTTCCTGTAACTATTCTCGAGGGTAATACCCTCACCAGGATATTCCTGCCGTCCTGTTTCAGCACCAGGCCGGCCAGGCTCGTTAGATGTGTTAGGGCTCCGCTGAGTTTACCTTTGTACACATATCTGTATTTTGTTTGTAGGTGTAGGTCGGCTGCATTGTAGTTGAAGGTATATCCACTTTGTTTTTCTATGCCGGTAAAAATCTCCTGGATTGTTGCCGCCCTGAGGGTAAGATCAATTTGTTTTTCCTGGGCAAAAGAACCCAGGCTTGAAAGTAATACGAATGAACACAGGAAGAATTTATAAAAAGGAAGGGTAAAAGTTACGCGCATTGATATTAATAGTTGGACAGAATGATAGTGTCGTTTTGAATTTTGTAATTGATATCCAGTGAAAAGCAAATTGCTTTAATGATTTGTACAGGCGTTTGGTTGGCAAACCGGCCGGTATAAGTCAGTTTTTGGGATGAAGAATGGTTGATCAGCGTGTATCCGTAGTTTCTACGGAAAGTGCCGGCAATACTGTTGAAATCCGCTGCTTTAAATACAATCAACCCATTTTTCCAACCCGTTTCAGTAGCCTCGTCAAAGGTTCCCTTCTGCATTTTTCCAGAGAGGCGATTGTACTGCAGGCGTTCTCCCGGTTTTAGCAACATGGTTTGCTTAGATTGATCTGCGATTTCTATTCTCACCGATCCCCTGATCAGCGCTACAGCAATATTGTTATCGGCCGGATCTCCGGATACATTGAAAGCTGTACCCAATACTCTTGTTTTCATTTTGCCGGTGGTCACTATAAAAGGGTGCGCCACATCATGTTTTACTTCAAAAAATGCCTGACCCGTTAATTTTACCAGTCGCTCGCCAGTAGAAAAAGTTTGAGGGTAATGGAGCGTACTTCCGGCGTTTAAGGTTACTTCAGTGCCATCACTTAGGCGGATAAGTGTCCTTTGTCTTGCCGGGGAGGTAAAAGCCGACCATGTTGTGGTAGCTTTTTGATCCTCTTTTGATCGTAAAGACGGAAAGAAGTAAAAACCAAATGCTGTCAGCACTGCAAGTACTGCAGCTATTCTTATATAATTGTATAATTTGAAGTTTGATTGTGGTAACTGATCTGCAGCCTGTGCCGGAACTTGAGATTGCCTGGAAATAAAGGCAGTTAAACGTGCCCTTTCACTATCAAGTTCATGCTGGGGTAACCTGAAATGTAAGAGGTCCAGGAGGTGCTCTGCATTTTGAACTTCATCAATCTGATCGGGGTGCAGTGAAATCCAGTGCTGCCAATAACTTACGGCCTCAATATCACTTTTCAAATAATAAGCGATAAAAGATTCGTCGGCGGCTAGTTCTTCAGCAGTAAATCGTTTTTCTTCCATATTCAGAGGCGTTTGTATACCAGTGCAGGAAAACAGATTTTTTTACCGGATTTATTTTAAAAAGTTTTTTGACAGGCTTATCAGGGTATTTTGAAAGCTGTTTGCGTATGCACTTTTACTTAAAAACCTTCAGTTCCACTGATGAGGATCAGCAATAGGTTCATTATGAGTTTCAGGTGCTTGCGCATAGTCTTCAGTGCTTCATACACCTGATTGTAAACGGTGCGGGGACTAAGGTTCATGCGCAGGGCAATCTCATCGTAATTCAGCATCTCAAAATATTTGTATTCGATGATCTTCAGCTGTAAAGGGCTAATTCTGCGCAGCAGCTGTTGAAGCCTGATTTTTGATTCCTCATCTGCCTGAGTATTAATCAGTATGGCTTCATAAGAAAGTTCTGTTTGCTCCAATATGGACAAACCGGTATCGGTTGCTTTTTGTGCGTCCTGCCAGGTCTTTAAGATTTTCCGTTTCAGGTAGGTGAAAAGGTAAGATTTTTCCTGTTTAACTTCCGGCAGGTCAAAACGGTTCTCCCATAACTCACAAAAAACCTCGTGAATACAGTCTTTTACAATTTCTTTATCAGCATTGATACGACAACCAAAAGTAAAAAGCGACTGATAGTGAAAATCATACAATTGCATGAATGCCTGCTCGTCGCCTTTTCTTACCCTATGCCAATATCCTGTTTCCAACTGCGTGAGTGAGCTGCAAATATAGAATAATTATTTAGAATGGTTTTAAACAGCGCTGAGAGTTTATCTTATTTCACATGATATGGCCCATTTGCATCAAAAATGTACATTCAAAAGTACAATTTGATACAGTTTTTGTACATTCAAATGTACAATTTATATGTATTTTGACTTTTGAAAGTTACTGCTGGACGATATCAGAATGAAACAAAAAGAATTCCGTGTCAATTCTAAAAAAACGTAGCCTTCTTTCTTTTTTCAATAAATATCTATTTTATTTTGATATCTATATGTCTCTGTATATCGGTATCTAAAAAAGTACCGCAGCATATCCTGAAATTCAAAAGCTTCCTTTATAGCATTTTTAAACGCATGAACCGAGTAATATTCAAATTGTATTTGAATATTACTCGGTTCATGCCTATCTTTGACTATGATTACTCGTAGGATTCAGGACGAATTAACTTTGCTTCTAAGCACATTTCCTGCCGTGGCTCTACTGGGTCCGAGGCAGGTAGGTAAAACTACGCTCGCCCGTGAGTTTTTAAAAAGTAGTTTAAAAGAGGTTATATACTTTGACCTCGAAAATGATGACGATATCAGTCGTATACAAAACGTTGCGTTCTTATTTGAGCGATACCAAAATGCCTGTATCGTGCTGGACGAGGTTCAGCGGGTGCCTGATCTTTTCAGACAATTAAGACCTATAATCGACAAGCATAGGGCGCCGGGGAGGTTTGTCCTTACCGGGTCTGCTTCCCCTGCCTTAGTAAAGGGGGTTTCTGAGTCGTTGGCCGGGCGGATTGCATTTGCCGAAATGTCTCCAATAAATCTCCTTGAAGCAATTGATAGTGGTATATCTCAAGAGCAGCATTGGTTTAGGGGAGGTTTTCCTACTGCATTAACAAGTGCTACTGATCAGCAATTCTCGCTCTGGGCAGAAAACTTCATAAGGGCATATATAGAACGCGACCTTAACCTACTATTTGGAGTTAATCTTTCTGAGGTGCTTATTCGTAATTTTTGGTTTATGCTGGCTGCAAATACAGGCAGTATTTGGACCGCAGAAAATTATGGCAGGGCGTTAGGAGTTAGTAGTACAACAATAAAACGGTACCTGGATTTTATGGAGGGAGCTTTTATGATCAGGCAACTTCCAGCTTGGTTTGTGAATGTGAACAAACGTGTAGTAAAGGCGCCTAAAGTCTATATCAGAGACAGCGGATTATTACATCAGCTCAACCGGATTAAAAGTAGTAGTGAACTTCCATTGAGTTTAATTGTCGGAGCATCATGGGAGGGTTACGTAATTGAACAGATTTATCAGTTGAAACCCCGCCATCTCGAAATGTATTATTACCGCACACAGCATGGTGCTGAATGCGATGTTATATTGGTAGATGGAATAAAACCTGTAGCTGCAGTTGAGATTAAGTATGCTAACGTTCCTTCTCTTTCTAAAGGCTTCTATAATGTATTAGATGATTTGCAAATCAGAAATGCCTATGTAATCACCCCAGGCGAAAATAAATACGAATTAGATCAAAAAACTACTGTTAGTGGCTTGCAGTTCTTCTTAACCAATATTTTGAACGGTTTATAAATCATAATTGATTACTTCATCTTCTGCCTCGGTAAATTTATATCCTGCGCCTGTGGATAGGGCGCCCTGTTCGTCATACTCACATCTTCTTTTATATTCTTATGCGTTTTGTACTGCCGTTCATCTGAATTCGAATATCTCGGATCCGGTATAAAAGGCATTTTCGCCATTTTTACAATCGTAACTGTTGGGAAATGGTAATCCACTTCCACAGTACCCAGCAATAAATAACAACCGCCTCCCTGAAAAGGGTATTTTTTCAGGCTATTCGTAAAGTGGGCAGTATCAAACAATTCCCCTTCCGCATCTATCCAGGTACCGAAATACATTGCGCCCATTTTTGTTGGTACGTGCTTACGGGAAATCAGGTAGGCCAGCATCTTCACCTGCTTTTTCTGAAATTTCACCAGGTCTTTCGCCATCACATCCCCACGGAATTTCGTCTGCAGCAGATCAAAAGGTGAGCAGGAGGTAGGGAAACTCAGCAATTCAATCTCGTCAAAAGCATCTTCATATTTTGAACGTTCCAATACAGGCAACTGATAGTCTTTAACAGGTTCTTTGATCAGCAATAATCCCCGGTTTTCAGGCTTAAAGTTCACTAAAATAAGCCTTGCGATTACCAGCAACTGGTTCTTCGTTTTCCCTGTAAAACGGAATGCCCCAATAAAGATCAGCGTTTGTATACCCTCAATGCCTACGGGTACGCGGTTAATAAAATCTTCCAGGGAAGTGTAAAGTCCGTTACGCTGGCGCTCCTCAACAATCTCCAGTGATAAACTGGATTGCAAACCGTCCAGGTGCATAAAACCAAGGAACACTTCTATACCGTACAAAGTAGTCTCGTATTCGCTTTTGTTCACACAGGGGTTAAGGATCAAAGCGCCCGACATACGTGCCTCATGGATATAAACCTCAGTCCGGTAAAATCCTCCCTGATTGTTGATCACGGCGACCATAAATTCCACCGGAAAATGGACTTTCAGGTAAAGGCTTTGGTAGCTCTCCACTGCGTACGAAGCCGAGTGTGCCTTGCAAAATGAGTAACCTGCAAACGACTCAATCTGCCGGTAAATTTCCTCACTCAGTTTTACCGGATGCCCCTGTTGCTCGCAGCATTCAAAAAAATGGTTCTTTACTTGCTGCAAGGCTTCTTTAGAACGCCCTTTGCCACTCATTGCTCGTCGCAACACATCACCGTCTGCTGCGGGCAGTCCCCCGTAATGCAGGGCGATCTTGATCACGTCTTCCTGGTACACCATTATCCCATAGGTTTCACTCAGCTGTTCCTTAAACACCTCATGAAAGTACTCGAATGAATCAGGATAATTATGCCTGAAGATGTATTCCTTCATCATCCCGCTTTGTGCAACCCCCGGCCGGATGATAGAAGATGCGGCGACCAGTATCTTATAATTATCACACTTTAAGCGGCGAAGTAAACCCCTCATGGCCGGACTCTCGATGTAAAAACAGCCTATAGTTTTACCTACTTCCAGGTAACTGTTGCATCTGGCTTCATCTTTAGAAATTGCGTTGTTCCTTATATCAACCTTGATCCCCTGATTTTTCTCAATAAGTTTTACGCTGTCATCTATGTGCCCAATGCCCCGCTGACTCAGGATGTCGAATTTTTCAAATCCTATGGCTTCAGCCACATGCATATCAAACTGCACAATAGGGAAGCCCTTCGGCGGCATCTCCAATGTGGAAAAGTTGGTAATCGGCTCTTCAGAAATGATAATCCCGCATGAGTGCATACTGCGCTGGTTAGGATATTTTTCCAGCATCTGCCCATATTTATGCACCATCGCAACTACAGAATTTTTATCGTGCAGTTGCATAGGATTGATGGCCAGTGCATCCAGTTCTTCTTTCGGAAGGCCGAAAACTTTGCCCACTTCCCTAAAAATAGAGCGGTATTTAAATTCTACATTGGTGCCGCAAAAGGCAACGTGATCATAACCATAGCGGTTAAAGATATACTCCAGGATCGTGTCCCGTTCTTTCCAGCTCCAGTCGATGTCAAAATCAGGGGGACTTTTCCTGTTCAAATTCAGGAAACGTTCAAAATACAAATCCAGCTCTAATGGGCAAATAGCCGTGATGCCCAGGCAATAACTTACAATACTATTGGCCCCGCTTCCGCGTCCAATATGCATAAAACCCATGCTGTTGCTGTACCTGATAATATCCCAGGTAATTAAAAAATAACCACTAAACTCCAGTTCTTCGATTATTTTCAGTTCTTTTTCTACCCTCGCGTTCGCTTCCGGATTGTTTCCGTATATCTTTTTTACCCCCTGCCTGGCCAAACTGCTCAGCAAGCTCATGTCACTCTTTTTGTCGCGCGTGTAATACTTCCTGTTCCGCGGAAGCTTAAAATCAAACTCAAAATTGCAGTCGTCAATTACCTTTTGCGTATTCTTAAGGATCTGCGGATAATCTTTAAACTTGTCCAGCAGCACATGCGGTGGCAGCATAAAATCGCTGGGTTTACAATAATCCTCTTCAGTGAGTTTGGACAGGATCTGGTTGGTATCTATTGCACGCAGTACCCTGTGGAGGCTATATTCCGTCTTGGTAAGGAATGTAACCGGTTGCAGCACCACCATTTTATGCAGGTACGAACTCCATTGTGCATGGTATAAAAGTAAAAGCTGACCGGGTTTTATGCCTATAAACTCATATGGTGCAAGCACGGTGGGAATATTTTCCACCGGATAAATTATCGTTACGTTTTCAAATGACGGGGCAGCAAGCGGGAGCGGGGTACCGTCAAAATTATGTGCCGTCAAGAAGCGGTTCATTTCTGCCAGGCCCTTGTTATTTTTGGCCAGCCCTATAAAGTGCAGGCGGTTATTATACCTGAATTCGATGCCTACTAAAGGTTTTATACGCTGGTCTGTGCAGGCTTTTATAAATTCGTAAATGCCCGTTACGGTGTTGATATCTGTTAAGGCCATAGCGGTAAGGCCGTGTATAACCGCTTGTTCTACCAGTTCGGGCAATGGAATAGTGCCGTACCGGAGGCTGTGAAAAGAGTGACAGTTCAGGTACATGCTATTACGGTTTAGTTTTTTTCAACTCAGCGCCCGCGCAACGCAAAATGGCGTTTGCCCCAAAGCGTACTTTCATTTTGTCCATTGCCTGGTACAACGCCATAATTTCCACTGTATCTTCAAAGAGGTTAATCTGGTAGGTGCCTCTTACCAGGCCGCTGAGCTGAATGCCAATCAAACGCAAACGCATACGCCGCTTGTACAGGCTTTCAAATAATTCCATCGCCGTTCGGGTAAGCGTATGATCGGCCGACGTATAGGGAATCCTGCATTGTTTGGTTTCCGTATCAAAATTCGCATACTTTATTTTTACGGTGATGGTAGAGGTAAGCCATTGTTCGGAGCGGAGCTGGAAGGCCAGTTTTTCTATCATGCCCCCCATCATCGATTTCAACTTTGGAATATCTATCGTATCCTGCTCAAACGTATGTTCTTTTGAGATCGACTTCCGCTCGCGATAGGGTTCTACGGGGTTGTTATCAATTCCGTTTGCTTTTTTCCATAATTCAATACCGTTTTTGCCGATCATCTGCTGCAGCACATCTGCTGGCATTTCAGAAAGGGTTTTGATATTTCTGATACCTATGCGTGATAACAAGTTAAAAGTGACGTCACCCAGCATAGGGATTTTACGAATGGAGAGCGGGTTTAGAAAAGACCTGACCTCTAATTCCGGGATCTTAAGGTTCCCATTTGGCTTACCTTCGCCAGTGGCAATTTTAGAAACAGTTTTATTAACGGACAGGGCGAAGCTGATAGGCAGGCCGGTTTCTTTTGTTACCGATTGTGAAAGTTCGTTGGTCCATGACCAGGAACCATAAAACTTGTCCATCCCCGTGATGTCGAGATAGAATTCGTCAATACTGGCCTTTTCCATTACCGGTGCTTTTTCTTCTATAACCTGCGTAACAGTATGTGACAATTCGGAATAGCGTCCCATGTCTCCTTTAATTACCTTCGCCTGCGGACAAAGCATCATAGCCATTTTGATAGGCATTGCAGAGCGCACCCCAAAGTACCGTGCCTCGTAAGAACATGAAGCTACCACGCCGCGGTCGCCGCCCCCTATAATCAATGGTATCCCACTTAGTGCTGTATTATTTAACCTTTCGCAGGATACAAAAAAGGTATCCAGGTCCATATGTACTATCGCTCTCTCCATAAAATCTTTTTCTAAGTGTTCACAAAAATACTATTGTTTTTAGTAAAAATTCGTAAATTTGGTGCTATAAATATTAGCAATGTCTTTTCTGTCGGATAATTTACGGTACCTAAGGGCGAAGCAAAAATGCTCGCAGACGCATGTGGCCAATGAGTTAGTCATTAGCAGGGGGCGTTATGCCAAGTATGAAGAAGGTATGGCTGAGCCTCCGCTAGCTATTATGCAGCGGATATCTAACTATTTTAAGATCAGTATTGATTTGCTGATCTCCATCGATGTGCGGGATCTGCCTAAGGATGCTGTAAAGGAATTCTGGTGCTACCAACAGCTACTAAAAGGATAGGATTACAATTTATATCTGTTCAGTTTCAGTTGTGGCGAAGAAAACACTTTGCCGTTATCTGCAATTAGAATATAACGGTACTCAGGAAATTGCTGAATAAATTTGAGGGCGGCATCTTTGCCTAAAACCATCATTGAGGTGCTAAAGCCATTTGCCTTTTCTGCACTTGGGCCAAATACCGTAACGCTGCTAAGTCCGGTAGCCGGATAACCTGTAAGCGGGTCGATTATATGGGCGTAACGTTTCCCATTAAACATTACAAATTTTTCATAACTACCTGAAGTAACAACTGCACCTTCATGTAAAGGAATTACTGCAAGTAATTTCTTCTTGTTTTGCGGATTAGTTAGCCCTACTGTCCAGTCTTTCCCATCTGGCTGTTTTCCCCAGGTGTTCATATCGCCTGAGCCATTTATAATCCCGGCGATGATCCCCTTTTTCAGCATCATTTCACGGCATTTATCCGCCGCATATCCTTCACCCAGGGCGCCGAAGCCAATTTTCATTCCCTCAAGCTTGAGGAAGATAGTACTGTTTAGGGTATCAATGATAATGTTCCTGTAGCCAACTTTTGCTACCGATTTCTTAATATCTTCTGCCGATGGCATTGCAAGCATAGAGCCATCAGACTTCCAGATTCTGTCCATTGAGGCAAAGCTGATATCAAAGGCCCCATTGGTAAGTACAGAAAGTTGCAGCGCCCTTTGGGTAAGTTCCAACACTTCTTTATCCACTTTTACCGGATGTATCCCCGCATAACGATTCACCTGCGAAATCTGTGTTTCAGGCCTCCAGTCAGAAATCAGGTTTTCAATTCGTGTTACTTCGGTAATTACCGTATCTATATGATTTGCGGTCGAGACTGAATCTGGGCCAACCAGGGTAATGTCCCAGCGGCTTCCCATTAATAGTGTTGTTCTTTTTCTGAGCACCTGTCCGCTGCTTTGGAAAAAGCTCAGTACAAAGCAGACGAGAATGATGTGTTTCAAGACAGCGCGGATAAATGGTTTCATCTAAACAAATGATGGGTTAGTTGTTAACACCGCGAATATAGGGTTGTTAGATTCATTCTAGTTAAGGCAACTAATTTATTACGCGAGTCTTTGTATGCTGCTCAATACTTACGCTACCAGAATCAGCCCTTGTTTCGTAAATAGCGGAAAATTTAACCCTGTGGGGGTACTCCAAGAAAACAATTGTCGATCCGATTTCATTATTACCCATCGAATCTATAAATTCGCAATACTTATATTGGAATTTTGATCTTCATCAGGAATTCATTTCTTATAAGTTATGTAGCTGCCACGATAATTAACATTACTGCTTGTGGGCAATGTGGTTATTTGATCGTAAAGATTAAGCTCGCTGGTAAATTTATACCTCTCTTATTTTATTGAACCGAATACAAATGGCAATAGTTAGACTAGCGGACGAAAAGGAATTACTGGAAAAAGTTGCACAAGGCGATCAGCGTTCCTTTAATCAATTATTCGACGCCTATTTCAATGTGTTAGGTGCCTATGTTCTAAATATTGTCAAATCAATAGAAATCACAGAAGAGATCGTGCAGGACGTTTTTGTCAAGGTCTGGCTTCAGCGCAGTTCACTCACAGAAATAACTAATTTTAATAATTATATATTCATCCTTTGCAGAAACCAAACTGTAGATCAATTAAGGAAACGCGCTAAAGAACGTGTCTTAAATATCGAACTACAATCATTCCTGAATCAAGCCAGCGAACATGAGCAACTGGAGAATCCTTCGGAGGCCTACCGGAAGTTAATCGAGGACGCCATCGATAAGCTGCCCGCCCAAGCCAGGAAAGTTTATATAATGAGCAGGCATGACAGGTTAAAATACGATGAAATTGCAAAAAAACTGGATATTTCGCCGGAGACTGTTAAAAAACACATTCAAAATGCTACTTATTTAATCAAAAAAGATGTAAGTACTCAAATGGATGCTGTTATTTTGCTTGTTTTACTAAGTTCTTTGCTAGCTCAGTAAGTTTTCCTAAAAATAAATCGAGTACGACTACCCCTATTTTGTTTTTCCTACGTCTTTAGGGAAATAGGCAATGAAACTCATTTAAATAATATGGAAGAATCTCGACTAAGTTTTCTCTTTGATCTATATTTCGATAATCTGGCAACTAAAGATCAGGAAGATGAATTTCTCGCTATTGTTAATCGGATTGAAAACACTGTCGAGTTAGAGCGATTGATGCAACTCAAGTGGGCAACATTTACTTCAAATCAATTACCATTCGATCAAAATGCCAGAGGTATAATGTTGACTTCAATTTTAAGTGCAGAAGAAAACAACCGTCGCATTGTACGCAAGCCATCTGTTTTTTGGCAACGTATCGGAATTGCGGCTACGGTCGCGATTATTGCCGGTCTGGCTTTTTTTACGTACAACAAAACTGTAACAACAAATCAATCGAAACAGTTGGTCAGTGCTGAACGGATTATCCCAGGATCAAATAAAGCCGTCCTTGTCTTAGCTAATGGCAAAAGGATCAACTTAACAGATGTCAATAATGGGCGGATTGCTAATCTTTCCGGAATAACCGTGACTAAATCAGAAGACGGCACTTTAATTTATGATGTTGCTAACACCAGCACATCTGGGACAGCTGTTGAATTCAACACTATTGAAACCCCGAAAGGCGGCCAGTATAAAATAAACTTACCTGACGGAACTTCCGTTGCATTAAATGCAGCATCCAGTTTGAAATTTCCAACCACTTTTTCGAAAGTATCGGAAAGACGCGTAGAATTAGCGGGTGAAGGGTATTTTGAAGTAGCTAAAGATAAAAAGAAACCATTTATTGTAAAAACGTCAACCCAGCAAGTTGAAGTACTCGGTACGCATTTCAATGTTAATGCGTATGCAGATGAGCAAAATGTGAAGACAACTCTTCTGGAGGGAATAGTAAAAGTAAATAACTCAACTATTTTAAAACCAGGACAACAGTCTCTCTTTAGTGAAGGCCGCCTAATAGTGCGCGAAGCCGATACTGACGCAGAATTAGCCTGGAAAAACGGTAAATTTTCCTTTACAGGAAAAGACTTCAAAAGCATCATGCGCACAATATCCAGATGGTACAACGTAGATGTTGTATTTAATTATGAACCAGTAAGCCTCCATATTTCTGGTGGTATATCAAGGTTTGAGAATATCAATGATGTTCTTGGATTAATACAGGAAACAGGTGATGTAAAATTTAAAGTTGAAGGAAGGAGGGTCACTGTGATTAAATAACTACTAAAACCGCTATGATCCCAATTATATGAAGCCGGAGGTGCTGAAACACCTCCGGCAGCTGATTCTGGATTAGATAAATAACCTTTCAGACCTTATCAACCAAACGTATTTCTTCTGACGGACATACGTAAAAAACCAACGAACTAAATGTATAAAATTTTTACCAAGTATTTTGGTAAGCCTTTAGGCTATGCCAAAAAAACCATCTTTGTTATGAAGGTAGCCGTTGTAATTATTCTCACAACAATTCTTCAGGTAAAAGCATCTAATATTCTTGCCCAAAAGGTGAGTTTGAAAGAAACTAATGCTTCTCTTGTTTCAATTTTCACAAAAATCAAAGCACAGAGCGGCTTCGATTTCATCTATAATGAGGACCTGATCAGTAAAGCCGGATCCTTAAATATATCTATTAAAAATGCAACTGTTGAAGAGGCGGTGGCGAAAAGTCTCGAAGGTCTTCCCCTGGAATTTGTGATCAGAAACAAGGTTGTTGTAATCAGGAGGAAAACTATTCTCGCTATACCGGAAACACGATTTGCCAGACTAGACACAACTATAAGGGGAACGGTATTGGAAGCGCAAACGAAATCGCCCATTCCCGGAGCCACAATTACAATAAGAAACAGCACGGATCCAAGATACAGGACCATGACTGACGGTAACGGGAAATTTAGCCTAACCGTACCAAAGGGGGCAATTATAGTTGCTTCATATGTTGGTTTTGTACCCCAGCAGATTGTTAGTGGTGAAAAAAGCCTTGTGTTTTCGCTGATTGAAACTCAAGAATCGATGAAAGAAGTGGTGGTTACCGGACTATTTTCCAGAAAGGCTGAAACCTACACCGGATCAACAACAACATTCAGTAAACTAGAGCTGGAACAGGCAGGTAATGTAAATCTTATTCAAAGTATAAGAAACCTTGACCCTGCTTTCCGCATTATTGATAACCTTGAGATAGGTTCCAATCCCAACGCGCTGCCAAACATTACCTTGCGTGGTTCTACTGGACTGCCCGATTTTCGTGACCAGTATGCTACTGATCCAAACCAACCACTGTTTATCCTGGATGGCTTCGAAACCACCTTAACTAAGGTGATCGACATGGACATGACCAGGGTTAAAAGCGTAACACTTTTAAAGGATGCTGCCTCAAAAGCTATTTATGGCGCCCAGGCGGCAAATGGAGTGGTTGTAATAGAAACAATCAGACCTACTGCCGGACAATTAAGGGTAAACTATAACTATGTGCTTAATGTTCAGGCTCCTGATTTAAGTAGTTATGACCTCACCAATGCGGCTGAAAAGCTTGAAATTGAACTTGCAGGCGGAGTCTATTCTGGCGGTGAAACAAATGCAGCCCAGCGTGCACTTGCCGAGTTGTATGCTTCACGTTTGGCGTTGGTTAAAAGCGGTGTAAACACAGATTGGCTATCAAAACCCTTAAGAAACGGATATGGTGGAAGACATGCACTGGCTGTATCTGGTGGTGACCAGGCCTTTTTATATAATGTTCAGCTCGCATATAATGATACTAAAGGCGCTATGCAGGGTTCCGACAGGCTTGTTTATGGTGGTACCATCGACCTGAACTACCGGTCAAAAAAGTTTAACTTCCGGAACCAGTTCACAGTTGATTTAAATAAGGCCAACAACTCACCATGGGGAAGCTTCTCTGAATACGCCTTAATGAATCCTTACCTGGCCTATAATGATGAAAATGGGAATATCAGCAAGATAGCATCGACGCTTCCGGGATCCAACGGCTTTTTGGCAACAACGGCATACAATCCGGCTTATAACTCCACCTTGTCTGTTATTGATCAAAGTAAATACACGCAGCTGATTGACAATTTTAGTGTAGACTGGCGTTTAGCTAATTCTTTCAGATTGATCGGAAGCCTGAACCTCACCAAACAACTAAGTTCCAGTGACATTTATCTCCCGGCAGATCACACAAGTTTTACTGGTACAACTGAAGAGGAGATTTTGAGAAAGGGCAGTTACGAGATGGGGAATGGCACAAGTGATAACGTCACCGGTAGGTTACAGGGCGCTTACAGTAAATTGTTCGGTAAACATAGCATTACGATGAACCTTCAGGGTGATATCCGGAGCAACAGTTTTAGCAATGTTGTTGTAAGTACCCGTGGCTTTCCGAATGATAAATTGAACGATATCAGGTTCGCCCTTGAGTATGCAGAAAATACAACACCTACAGGATCAGAAAATATAACGCACGACCTCGGTGCATCAGCTTCAGGCAACTATTCATGGGACAACCGGGCAATTGCCGACTTTTCGTACCGGACAAATGCCTCCTCACAGTTTGGTCAAAATAGCAGATGGGGATCTTTTTGGTCAGCTGGACTCGGCTGGAACTTTCACAATGAAAAATTTATAAAGAAACTAAATTTCATCAATAACCTGCAGGTAAGGGCAACCACGGGATATACTGGCTCGCAGGGCTTTAGCTCATCTATGTCACTTTCTACGTATAGTTACCAGCTTGACCAGATCTATAATGGGAGCTACGGAGCTACAATTGCTAACCTTGCCAATCCGGATATCCAGTGGCAACGGAGATATGATACTGATTTAGGCATCAATATAGGGTTATGGAAAAAACTGGATATAGTCTTTGACTATTACCTGGCCAGGACAGATGGGCTAGTAACTTCCATCACACTACCTCCATCCGTGGGCTGGACTACCGTGAATGCCAATTTGGGAACTCTGGAAAACAAGGGCTTTGATTTTCGTGCCAATTACCGCATTTTCTCTAACCCGGCAACAAAGAGCAGCATGAGTGTTTTTGTCACCGCCTCGCGCAATAAAAATATCCTTAAGAAGATAGCTAATGGCCTGGATTCATGGAATGATGAGCAAGATGCCATCAGTGGCACTAAAACCAGAAATGCAGCGTCCGCAAATCCAAAGGTACGTTTCATCGAAGGTCAATCAATGAACTCTATTTGGGCTGTTCCTTCACTTGGAATTGATCCGGCATCGGGTAACGAAGTTTACCTGAAAAAAAATGGTGAGATTACGTATACCTGGGCTGCCGAAGATCAGGTTGTTGCAGGAACAACAGATGCTGATTTGATGGGTAATGTAGGACTGAGCTGGAGCTACAGGGGTTTCAACCTGAGCGCATCTATGCGTTACAGCTGGGGTGCCCAGATGTACAACTCCACATTGGTCAGCAAAATCGAAAATGCTGACATCCGCCAAAACGTAGATAGAAGATTAATTGAAGGCAGGTGGCGTAATCCCGGTGATATTACTTTTTACAAAGCATTATCATCCACGATCAGTACCCAGCCAACTACACGTTTTGTAGAAGATGATAACACGCTTACCCTTTCGGCAGTAAACGTTTCATATGACTTTCAGCCAACTAAGCGCTTTAAAGCGTATGGTTTCTCTACGTTGCGTGTAACGGCTGGTACTTCCGATTTGTATCAGTGGTCCTCAACTACTATAGAGCGGGGAACAGCCTATCCATTTGCAAGAACGCTACAATTATCACTGAATGCAAGTTTTTAATCTATCTGATATGAAAATAAAAAAATACCTCACAGCTTCTTTGTTAATACTTTTAGTGGTATCAATGAGCGGCTGCAAAAAGTTTCTGGATGTAGAAACCAAGGCTACCGTCAGAGAGGAAAGTCTCTTCAAAAATGAGCAGGGCTTTCAGGGTGCACTTAACGGTGTATACCTCAACATGGGAAGTACAGCCCTTTACGGCCGGGAGCTTAGTTACGGTTATGTGGATGCCCTGGCAGGAATGTATGTGGAAACTGCAATGTCAGGCTCCTATCTTCCTGTTTTCAAAAATGCTTATACAGATGGTACCTCTCAGGCGTTCACAACCAGGATCTGGCTGGCGGCGTATAACAATATCGCAAACCTGAACAATATCATTATCAAATTAGAAACGGTAAACCCTTCATTGTTTCAAGGTAACAATTACAGTGTAGTGAAAGGCGAAGCCCTGGGTCTTAGGGCCATGCTGCATTTTGATCTTTTCAGGCTTTTTGGAACCAGCATTGTGAATGGAGGAAACAATATTCCGGCTATACCCTATAGAACAGTTTATGACGCCAGGATTGTAGCAAAAGTACCGGGTAAAGAGGTAATGGAAAAGGTTTTACAGGATTTGACGGCAGCAGCGATAGCTTTAAATACCGATCCGATAAAGGGAAACTTATCAGTAACAGCATCTTCAAACAGAAAGTTGAGAATGAACTATTACACGGTGAAAGGACTTATGGCGCGCTATTACATGTGGAGCAATGAACCTGAAAAAGCTAAAGTTGCTGCCCTTGAAGTAATCAACTCGAAAAAATTTGATTTTGTAAACCTGAATTCTGTAACCGCTGCCGACCCAGCCAAGGAACGTGTGTTTACTACCGAGCATCTCTTCGGGATTTATAGTTCACAAATTGAAGTTAACTATGAAGGATTGCTAGTCCCAAGGTCAACCGATAACACGGGACTGCTGGTTGACGAAGCCAGGCTTACTGCACAGTTTGAATCTGCACTGATGAATACAGATATCCGATATACCTACCTGATTCAGCGGTATACCGGCAATGGCCCAACTCAAACCTATTTTGGCAAGTTACTTCAACCGCTTAATGCGTCGTCAACGCTGGCCAAAAGGATACCGGTAATGAAATTGCCGGAGATGTACTACATAGCAGCAGAGGCTCTTAAAAACACCAGACCAGATAGCGCTGTGTTCTATTTGAATGCGGTTCGTGCTGCCCGGTCGGTTACGAACAAACTTTCCGCAACATTGACAGCCCTGGATATACAGAATGAGATACGGAAGGAATACTGGAAGGAAATGCCTTTGGAAGGGCAAATGTTCTTCTATTATAAACGTACAAATAGTTTATCTATTCCAGGAAAAACTGATGCCTTTGATATTTCCTTATACACTGTTCCCATTCCGCCAACTGAAATTGAATTTGGTTTATAATCAATTATTTATGAAAAAGATATTTTTTACCTTCGGCTTTATACTAGCTATAGTTATTATCTCTTCCTGTAAAAAGAATGTTCAGGATCCCACGTATAAAGGTGAGAGCGTGATATTCCTGAAAGGGCCCTTAACAGGAAACAATCTTGGGACTTCAGGCCCATATACCTATAACGAAATCAATTTTTCTTTTTCAAATTACCCGTCAAGTAAAACGGATACGGTCATTACTTTGACGGCGCAGGTTGTAGGAGGCATTGTTGACTACGATAGGAAATTTGCAGTAGTTGCAGATAGTACCTCGGATGTTTTAACTGAGGAATATGAGTTCGTATCCGACTTTATGGTTCCGGCCAATTCTTTTCAGGGAAAGTTGGGCGTCAGGATTAAGAAATCGGCCCGGTTATCAGCAACGACCGCTAAATTGGTTATACGGGTTGTCCCAACTGATGATTTTCTGGTGAATGCAACAGTGAAAGATTTGAGTATGTCAAATCCTAATACTACACTGTTAACATCTTTTCCAATAACCTGGACAAACCAATTAGCAAGACCCGTATTGTGGTATGGTCAGTTCGGACTTGACAGTTTTATAGGTGGATATAGTAAAGTGAAGCATCAGCTGATACTGGACCTTACACAATACGGCCCCATCTTCGAGATATTTTTAACGTCCACTAACTATAATCTTCAGAAGTACCAGATTAGAAGCATTTTGCAACAATATGTTGCAAAGTATAATCTTGAACATCCGGGTCAGCCCTTGATGAATGAGGATAATAAAACCCAGGTTATCATTGCCGCTCAAAGTGCCCCGCGACCTTAGTTGCGGTTTATTCATTCATCTTAGAAATATATCATCATGAAAATTTTAAAATACTTTATCATATGTTCCTGCCTGTTCATCTTTTGTTGTAAAAAGGACAAGGGCAATTATGATTATATTGCCCTGGATCAGTTTGCCCTGGATACCGTGGGCATGCAAACTTCATTCAGCGTGCAACAGGGAAGACAGCTGTTGACCATCGATCAAAAAATAATTGCATCCGACACCAGCGACTATTCATATCTATGGCGCCTTTATGAGGTGAAGACGAATGTTTTAACCCTTTTTGACACACTATCTACAAGCAGAAAGGTTAGCTCATTGATCACTGTAGATCCAGGGACATTAAATGTTCTTGAGCTTCGGATTACCCAAAAGTCAACGGGTTTGTTCAAGTTCTATAATTTTAACGTATCTACAGTTTCGAGCATTCCCGATGGGTTTCTTGCGGTTTACGAAAAAGATGGAATGACGGACGCCGACCTCATACGTGGCACAAACATTCTGGGTACCGGTACAAATATAACGGATACAGTGTATAGAAACATGATCTTTGGAGGCCTTGGGGGCAAGATGCTTGACGGTTCGCCTGTAAGTATCATGGCCAATGCCAATGGAGTATATGTGGCAACAAGCACCACAGGTATCAATCAGTTTAAAAACAACTCTTTTGCATTACTGCAGGATCAGAATGATATCTTTTTAAACAACCCTCCAGCTGTGATGAAACCACAATACATATTTAACCATTCTGCGAGTTTCACCATGTACATAAATAATGGCATTGTTTACTGGGGCCTTACATCTGCGCCTCCGGGTTTTATTGGCCCATCTATTTTATCGATAAACAATACCGAAGTAAAATATGAAGCTGCTCCGTTCATCGTATACATGCTTGCGAAACAAGGTATGTTCTACGATAAGCTTAACAGGAGATTTTTGTACCAGGAACAAGGTGCCGCTACATTGGTAAGATTTCCTTCTGTGATTGCTGCTACTGCTAAATTTAGTTTGGATAATATTGGTAAGGACATGATCTGGATGGGTCCAAAAGTTGCATCTACTGCTGTAGCAAATTCAAATTACAGAACTGCCTATTTTAAGGATATTGACGGAAGCGCAAAAAGGTATCTGTATATTATGGATATCACACTTGCCACATCTACTGCCACTAATGGAACGGCAAACTCGGCCGTGGGATTGATTGACATTAGTGCACTGCCAGATATAACAAATGCTAAATTCTATGAAACCAGTTATTCTGCCCTAAACACTTTTTACGCAACGCCTACAAAGCTTTATTCCTACTTATATAACGGTGCAACCAGTTCGTATTCAAATGTGAAGAACCCTTTTACGGCACCGTCGGGCGAGGAAATCACCGCAATCAGACTACAGCATACCACCAACACCAATACCACCATGAGACGGATGGCCATTGCAACATGGAATGCCACAACTAAAGAAGGCAAGGTTTATATGTATAAAATTCCCGTTCCCACATCAGGCGATTTTGACCCTGTACCTGTGGTGACTACCCATCCAGGGAAAATCCTTCAATTGGAGGCAAAACCGAATTAATTGCCAGCTTCAGACTAAGTAATTAGTCTGAAGCTTAGCTTATTGCATTGCTTTAAAGCAGGCTGCTGCCCGTTCAATTACAGGTAAATGCTCATGCCATGTTAAATATTCAATCAATCCATGTTAAGCCTACAGCTTAATAATAAGAACTATAAACTGATGAACAATAAAATAATATTATCGTGTTTACTACTAGCCGCCCTGACAAGCCGCGCACAACAAAAAATGGGTTTGGAGTATCTCACCAGGGAGCCAAATACTGAAGTTTTAAAACAAAAAATTCAAACGCTTGGTCACGGAACTGAGCAGGATAGGTGGCTGCTAATGAATTATTATGAAAGCAGAAAGGACATGATGCGTGCAGATTCCGTGCTTCAGGCCACAGTAGGTTTTTATCCGTTGGGAAGACTTGCCTATATACAACTTGCAAATAAAATAGTATCGGAAAGTGACGTGGTGAAGAAAGAGCAAATAGCGGCTAAAATTTTGCGCGACTTCCCTGATGCAGATAAAAACCGTATCCATCATTCACTCGCATATGGATATGCAAGTGTCAAAAATATTCCTAAGGTAGTTGAAAATATCAATGCCCTAAGCACTCCGGGCGCAAAATCATCAGCTACTATGATTGTAGCTAAATTAATTATGAATTATAATCTTCCCGCGGCCGAATCACTTATTCGGACACAAATAGATGAGGTCCTCAAAGCCGGAGTACCAGCGCCGCCTCCCCGGGAAGGCGATACGGGTCAACACGGTAACGCGCGTCCGGCCTACTTTATGTTTTTGGAGCTGTATACTAATATCCTGGTCAAAATGGGGAAATATGACGAGGCATTGAAGTATGCAAAGCAGGTTTATGTAGAAAATAAAGGCCGAAAAGATGAATTTACAGCAACGTATGGTCTGATTTTAAGTAAAACGGGCGACCACAAAGATGCAGTTCCTTTATTGGAGACGTTAATTGCAGATGGTAAGGGTAATACCGAAATGAAGGCGGCATTTAAGTTCAGCTTTGCAAAGTTAAATCCGGGGAAAGATCCTTCTGCTTATTTGGCACAACTGGAAAGGGGAATGAAGGGTAAGATTGAGGCTGAAGTCGCCAAAATGCTAATCAACATTGATGCGCCCAATTTCAGTTTAAAAGATGCGAACGGGAAGATTGTATCTCTGGCAGATTTTAAAGGTAAAACCATTGTGCTCGACTTCTGGGCCACATGGTGTATGCCCTGCATAGGTTCTTTTCCGGCGATGCAAATCGCGGTTGACATGTACAAAGCTGATCCTAATGTGAAATTTTTGTTCATTCATACCTGGGAACGTACGGAGGATCCGCTAACGGATGCTAAAAGCTTTCTAGCAAATAACAATTACAAATTTGATCTGTACATCGATGCCAGGGATATAAAAACAAAAGCCAATCCTGCGATAACTGCATTTGGAGCAAGGGGAATTCCTGCAAAGTTTGTGATTGACGCAGCTGGCAAGATCCGGTTTAAGGTAAATGGGTTTTCTGGAGGAAATGAGGCTGCAGCCGCAGAATTATCCGCCATGATAGAAATGAGCAAAAATGTAAATTCAAATTAGTGTACAGCAATAGATCCGAAAGATGATGAAACATAAAAACCAATACCTGTCAAAAATAGTTGTTGTCTTAACTACTATATTCACCCTGCTTTCATGTGAGAAAGGCAGCGAATCTGTAACGGCTTCGAAAGCTGGAATTGAGCCCGTTGTTTATGTTCCAAAAGATTGGGGATCAATGGATCTAAATAATGCTAACAGTACCTGGGCATATAGCCGTAGCCGGCAGTCGGATCATTTTGTGGTATTCTGGGGCTCAGGTTATGGAACCAGTGATCCTAATTCTGCTGATGTAGCGAGCTCGTATCGGGTAGATATTGACGCTTTGCTAGCGAAGTCCGAAGAGTTTTATGCGCTTAACGTTAATAAATTGAAGTTTGCAGATGTTGGAAAGGGCACCTCAAATCTTGATAAATACAAGATTAATATCCTGCTTTATTATACAGCTGGTTTTGTAGGAAGCGGTTCTGGTGTCGATGATACCGCAGGACTGCTATCACTTAGCCCAGGCACATGCAAACCGGTGGGTTCGGTTGTCGCACATGAAATTGGGCATACCTTCCAATACCTGGTTTATGCCGATCTCAAGGGAACATCCGGCTTCAGATACGGTTATGGAGGTAACGGAGGAAATACCTTTTGGGAACAGACTGCCCAATGGCAGGCCCAGCAAAGTTATCCTTTGGAGGTTTTTTCAACCGCACAATTTATTGTACATACCCAAAATTCCCATAAACATATACTTCACGAATCGCAACGCTATGCATCTTACTTTATCCAGCATTATTGGGCGAATAAACATGGTATAGATATCATATCTAAAATTTGGAAGCAGGCAAAGTCTCCCGAGGATGCTATTCATACTTATATGAGGCTGACCAACATCAACGTTGATCAACTGAATGACGAGATTTATGATGCATCTAAAAGGTTTGTTACCTGGGACATCGACAACATTCGGGCAAATGGTGCAGCCTATATTGGAAAGCACACCTATGGATTTACCTCCCTTGGAAATGGTGCTTATAGGATCGCATATAATAACTGTCCGCAAACGACAGGATATAACGTAATTCCTTTGACACTGCCGGCTGCAGGAACTGTAATGTCTGTTGATTTTAAAGGCATACCTAATGCTGCCGGATTCAATTCGGTAAACCAGTCTATCGCCGGTTGGCGCTATGGTTATGTTGCTTTGTTAACAGACGGGACCCGCGTGTATGGCGATATGGCAAAGGGTATTGAAAACAAGGTCTCCTTTACTGTGCCCCAAAACTGTAGTAAAATTTGGCTTGCAGTAACTGGTGCGCCAACCGCCTACACATCAATACCATGGGATGATATTGCTTCAAATGATGAGCAATGGCCTTATGAAATAAAGTTTACCAATACCGGAATTATAGGTATCTAAAAAAAACGTCTGAAGATGAACAGAAATATAAGCATACTTGCTATCACGATATTCAGCTGGTCTGCAACGGTAGCACAGCAAATTGATAAACAAGCCTACGTTGCAAATTACAATGCCATTATGAGAGCAAGGGACGCTGACAAGGCTGAGCACTTGTTCCAGGAATTGTTGAAAAACTTTGGCGTTTATACTGCAAATTTGCCTGCTGTAAATAGGGATGGACCGATCTCGGCAGTAGCCTACGCCTTTATTAAGGAAAAGGACACGCTGAAAGCCGACCAATACATTGGTAAGCTTAGCAACATTCCTACAATTCCCGGAGAATTGTATGGCCTCTCAAAGGTTGCCCAAAGCCAAGGGTTGGATCTCTATGCGGAGAGGCTGATGAAAAAGGCAGTTGCCAGATATGAATCTTTAGACCTCAAGCCAGATCCGAAAGCAGATCCTCTGGGCCTGATTAACAATAGGCAAAAATATGGTGTGCTTTTTTACACCGAATATGCACAACTTCTAAGCAAGAACGGAAAGGAGAAATTAGGGTTGGAGTTTGCAAAGAAAGCATATCAGGTTAATAGTAGGGATAGGATGTCGATTACAACTTACGCCAGGTTACTAGAAGAGAATAAATTGTTTGAACAGGCTTTGCCCGTAATGGAAGAAGGAATTCGCTCCGGGGCTGCTGATTCAACGCTGCTCGCCAGGTACAGAAATACATATTTAATACTCAAAGGAGGTAAAAGCTATCCCGGGCGACTGTCGGCATTGCAGGCCGAACAGGCGAGGAACACAAAGAAAGAAATGCAAAACCAAATGATTTCTGAAGTTGCACCGAACTTCAATTTGAAGGACCTTGATGGGCATAACTGGACACTGGAGGCTTTAAAAGGCAAAACCGTAGTCATCGATTTTTGGGCCACCTGGTGTGCGCCTTGTAAAAAATCATTTCCTGCGATGCAGAAAGCTTTAAAAAAGTATAAGAAAGATTCTGGCGTAATCTTTCTGTTCATTCACACCTGGGAGAGGCAAGCAGGCGCAGAAAATGATGCTAGACATTATATTACCAATAATCATTATGATTTTACCGTATTGATGGATTTAAAATCGGATGGGAAAAATCCGGCTATAACGGCGTATAAGGCATCCGGCATCCCTGCAAAATTTGTGATTGACGGAAAAGGTAACATCCGGTTTAAATTGACTGGTTTCGCAGGGAGTGATGAAGCGGCAGTTTCTGAGCTTTCCGCAATGATCGAGCTGGCAAAGGCAGCATCGTAAAAAAATAAATAATGATCAGACAACTAATTTTTATCATTTTTTGTGTTCTCCTGTCAGGCTTACAGAAAAAGAAGATTGAACCACGTAAACGGCATGCATATCAGTGGCCTGCTTATAGTCCAACTATTCATTATAATTACCGGGACGAGTTCCCAAAGCTTGCTATGCCGACTCAAAATCTCGAAGATTGTCCGCAAGCTGTGGGGACGCAATCACTGGGTTGGTGGACTTTCCGCTGGGGACCAAAGAAAAATCCGTTAATAACTACAGAAGCTGTTACAAGAATGCTTGAGCGCCTCAATACAGACTTTGCCTACTTCAGAAATGAAATGGGCTGGCCGCCTGATCTGCGGGCAAAAAAAGGGTTCCGTAGCGCCGTCTATCTGTTTGGATCTGGCCTGTGTACCGATGATGCACCAAACACCGCATTGGGCGGCTGGCAGGGGGCGGTTAATTTTGAGGGGAAAAACTGGCCAATGATCCTTGCATCTTATTATCCGGTCAATGCCTTTGATCCATCTTACAGCGCCGCTGATGGTGAGTATCAGAGAAGTGGAATGGTACATGAGGGGATCCATGCCCTTTTTGCGGACCTTGAAGGCGTAAAAAAAGCCGCCTGGTTCCACGAAGGAGGAAACGTGTGGCTGCAACAAACTGCAGATGCCCGAAGAACCAGGAATTACAGCACTATGGGATTTCTGAATGGCACAGACTTTATTGCACCCTTTATGCCAATTGAATGTTATTCGGGCTGGTTACAGGACGGTAGTTTCGGGGGGCCTTCCGCCGAAGGGGTTAATATGTTTGAGGGATCAAAGCAGACATGTACCTGGCTTAAATATCTTGGGGGGCACCAGTATAGTAGCTCATTCCCCACCTTTCTTGGCGAGACGCTGGGTGATGGCGCAGTCCCCTGGATATGGAGAAATGCCAAAGGGCGGGTCTTGGAAGGGATAGCGGATGGTATTGGAGAAACTCAAACACGCCGCCTGATTACAGAATACCGTGCCAAGCAAGCGATCATTGATTTCGGTAAATGGACGCCAAGCATCAGGAACCTAATCGATCGTGTTTTTAGCATTTCAATTGGGCCAGAATGGCAGCCATCATGGAAAAACCCAGCTCCCTGGATTGCAACTCCCTATTCAAAAACTGCGAATCAAGCCGGTCTGTTGAAACCTGAAACCAGAACCCTCCCAGGT
>Ga0247815_10000710_pt1 | contig 26070 bp, 26 predicted proteins | sample UWRJL194509B1_FD_181014 | JGI IMG/M metagenome (GOLD analysis project Ga0247815, IMG submission 181014) | Plant litter microbial communities from Arlington Agricultural Research Station in Wisconsin, United States - UWRJ-L194-509B-1 | ecosystem: Environmental > Terrestrial > Plant litter >...
CCACCAGCAACCTTTGGTCGTTCGTGGTTACTATTGTCAGCAATGACAAGCTCAAACTCACCATCGGTATTTACATATAATTCAACCGTCCAACGACCATCAATACAGCCATCGTCAGATTCCTGAATCTCAATAAACGCCTCGAGATCACGAATGATTTCGAAAAATCGCTCCTCAACTTCCGGGTCAAAAACTTCACTTGAGATATAATTTTCGTAACTAATCTTGCCTTTTCCGTATCCCATTGGTTGTTCAATTTCGATAACAGAATATAAGGTCTTTGGTTCTTTTTCATTCATGTTTTTAAGCTCCATAAAAATCCAATATACTCTCCGGTAACGGATAGTCAAGATTTAAAAAGGAGCTAGATTTACAACAAGTTTGAAGATGAAGGTTAGCTTAGAGAAACTTTAATAAATTTAATTGGTTATGTGAACAAGTTCTTTGATTCGTCTACACACCTAGTCAGTCGGTAGTAGAACTGAATGAAGGATTATTTTATTATTTAGATAAATTGCAAGACTAGCATCAAATGTATTACTGTCCGCCATACCCATAACCGTAGCCTGGGTAGGTGCGAGTCTTATGGTAGTCGGTAACCTTAAGTGGTTGATAGCTATCTACACCGATAGTCTTTGACGCAGAGCTAATGTAGAGCTCACTACCACTCTTCGTAAGTAGTATATATTCATCGTTTTGACCGTACCAACCATATGGAGTGTATTCAGATAAATTACCGATTGTCTTCGCGTCTTTACCTTTATCGTTTCCGATAAAGACCGTATTCTTGCCATCGCGCGGTTCGTACCAAAGTGTCTGCTTGGCACTTGGCGAAATAAGGAAGGTCGGGTAGAACGAGTTGAATTGGTTATCACTGATGCCACTCACATCTTTCAGCTTACCATCTTCGTATTCATAATAAGTCGAGGGGTTACTTACTTGCACATACAGACCCTGGGGTTCGTAAAGTCTGAGACTTACCGACTTAGCTGGAGGGAATGTTTTGATGGTCTTTTTTGAACCACCAGTAGGACTTACTGAGTATAGCGAGGCTGGCTTGTTGCCATCACTACTCGCAAAGTAGTAGTTATTGTAATACCAAGTTTTAGCATAGACAATTTCGTCTTTCATAATATATATACCGCTGTAGTTTTCATATGAAGCATCATAACTACTCGACCCTGTTGCAGAAGTTTCATCAAGAACAGTAACTTTTCGCGTATCTGCATTGTAACTTTTGACGGCCTGCCTCTTGCTATCCCAAACGTTTGGCACATTTCGATAAACGGTGTAGATAAAATTATGCCCAGACCATCCTGTCATAGTAAATGTTGCGTCTCCTTCATCTATCAAACTAAGTTCATCTTTATTAGCACTTAACAAATAGAGCCTCTGTTTGTTGTCAGTACGAGTTGCACTAAGCGCAGAGTATTGCCAATCCCTTGAAGACAGGAGCGATGTCTCGTAATCACTTTCTTGCCCAGTTCCAGCAACCACTGCCGTAGCACCAGTACCATCAAGGTTCGACTTCATAATGTTAATTTTACCAGTGGCCTTGCTAAGGTAATAAATTGAGCCAGCAGGGCTTATTGCATAGGTATTGACTATAGCTTCGTCAACTTTCAGCTCAACGTCAGTAGCGATATATCCTTCTTTCGAGAGGGTTGCCTTTAACACCTCTTCGTTGGGAGGTAAAATAATAGTCGCAAGGCCTTCGCTGTCTGTAGTAGCCTTAGTGCCAGAAGCTTCAATCACGACATCCGAAACTTTGTCGCCAGAGATTTTATTCGCTACACTCACAACAATTTGGCGACCAACGGCATTAATGTCATAGCTAGGTGATTCTGGAGCGCTTAATACTGGTACTTGATAGTGAGTGGTGTAATCTTGATAATACTGCTTTGTAACCTTTAGTGCATAATCCCCAACTGGTACCGATTTAAATACAGCTTTGCCGTCTTTATCGGTTTGTGAAGTTATGTCATCAAGTTTAATGCTCACATTAGATACCGGCTTATCTGTTTTAGAATCAATGATTTTTACCGTAACATCTTTTTTAACAAAAGGGCTCAACGCAAAGTAACGAGTAAAAGGAATAGCAAATACGACCGCAACCAACACCAAAATACTGGCGATAATTACTAAGATTTTTCGTTTTTTAGTACTGACTAAGTTTCGCAAATGAAAATGAACTTTTTGCTTTAGCATTGCTGTTTTCTTCACGCTCTTAGTCTCGATTATTTCATCGTTTACATCTTCGAGCTTTTCTATTGCGTGTTTCTTAGCCATACCAGTATTCACCGTCCCTTTGTAATATTGTGCTCATCATAACAATTTTCTGTGCTTATGTATATTTAATTAACCTCAATATGTTAATCTGTCTTTAGTTGTTCCATCCCAATCAAAGGAGACATTCATGTCAGCTGTAAAGGAAGCGATAAACAACGAGCTTCTCGCCCGCTACGTCGGAGGGGAGATTATTGTCCAGAACAACACCGACGTACTCACCAGAGGGACGATCACCGGCCTTGAGGTCAAGGGCGAGCAGATCTCCGCACTGTTCAAGGATACGTCATGGAAAAAGGGCTCGCTCGACAACCTCGACGCCGGCAAGTGGAGTGACACGACCTACTCGTCAACCGCGGTGCTGCTCTCGATGAACATCGAATCGGCGAACGGCGACGTCCTCCGGCTCGGCGCCAGCCCGAGCGGCACAGCATCACAACTCACCCCGCGAGTTCGCTAACCAGCAGAACCGTAACAGCTACCCGCCCTCTTAGAAAGGATGCAGAGATGCCCTTCTAGGGGGTATTTCATTTAATAGTGTTACAATTACAGCATTATTATGAAGTCGGCACTCACATTCCTTAAAAACTTTATAAAAACCGACTTCGGCATTGCCCTGCTGATTACTGTTATCTGGAAAGTGCTTCTTATTGCAATCGGTTATTCTATAGATGCCTCACACGCCGGAGCATCAAGCTTACTTGACCACACGGTGCGATGGGATGCCGGCTGGTACCTAGCAATCATTCATGATCACTATGCCACCATTCCCGCTTCAGCAGCCTTTTACCCCCTCTTTCCTTTCCTGGTGTACGTTGTACATATATTCAGCTTTGGACTTATTGAATATCCAGTAGCTGCTCAGCTCCTTAACACTGCAGCAATCTGGCTTGCACTTACTGCGGCAATTAAGCTTGGTCGAATAATACTTGGTTCAAAAAATAGGTTTTGGATTGTCTTCCTGCTACTTTCTGCCCCAGCCGCATTCTTCTTGCATGCCTTTTATGGTGAGGCTGTCTTTATAGCACTTAGTTTTTGGGCATACTACTTCGCCCTCAAGAAAAACTGGCTCGGTGTAGGTATACTGCTTGCAGTTCTTACTGCCTCACGCTTGCCATCAATTCTTATTGTGGCATTGTGCGGTTTAGAATATCTACGCTCGTACAGTTGGAATATTAAGAAAGCTTTTAATAAAAACCTATTTTGGTTCTTGCTAGCGCCGCTTGGGTTCCTAACGTACGGCCTTTACCTCAGTCATATACAGCATGACTTCCTAGGAATGTTCCACGCATACAAGGCTACGCACGACTGGGACTATCAGGTGTTCAGCTTAAATATTTTCGAAACCGCTCGAATTACCGGCTCTCAACTTTTTCATGGTCTTATCGGTGATCGTCCTATCAACGCCGAGTTTATTACAAACATAGTTTTACCTACAGTTAGTCTAATCCTCCTTGGCTTGAGTTCTCTGTACATCATTATCAAGTACCGTCAAAAATATCTTCCTCTTGGTATCGTAGGTCTACTGTCGATAATTATGTTCACCATAAATAGTAACGTTATTTCCGTTCACCGCTACATACTACCTAGTCTAACTATCTATATAGCGGTCCTGTTATTTACCAACAAAAAAGGCCATGTGTTTGTCTACATAGCCTGTGTGGCGAGTATCATTGTGCAGCTATTCCTCTACTCAAACTTCATTAAAGGTGTGTTTGCAGGCTAAATGACTATTTGCGTTTAGTGTACTTTTTAACAAACGTTCTTAACTTATCAAATACTCTCTCGTCATGTTCAGAAAAAGCAGTATCGCCTTCTTTTTGAGGCAGTCCTAGCATCCAGTTTGCAAATACACCCGAGAGCTTAATTGACGGTGCATCAATATATTTTTCAAACAAGTATGTAACCAATGCCACCACAGGAAGCGTGGCAATGATTGTTAGTACAGCAGCGGTTGTATAGCCCGCAATTGAGTTAAACAGCAAAAAGAAACCAGCACCAACGGTGAACAATACGACCATATGCATCAAATAAAGCGAGAACGTATATTTTCCCAACCCACTAATTATTTTAGATTCAAAGAATTTAGACACCTTTGGCATCGTCAGAACGGCGACAGTGACAAGTGCAGCACCCACAGAGAAATAGAATACCAGACTTTGAATATCCCCTAGCCAACTAACCTTTAAGAAGCTATAGAACGTACCATCCGATACGCCATCAATATAACTTCCAAGGAGTAATCCAGCAAATAACACCAACACCATTAAGGGTTTTTTCCTTCTTGTGAAAGGAAAATAACCCAGTACGTACAAGTCAGCTAAAATCATACCCAATATAAACCCAAGATACCAAGTGTTATATAAACCGACTATTAACGCTAGGTAAATAATCCACCTGAACTTTGACTGCCTAAAGAGTATTGCGACAATAAACACTATAAATGACCCGACAAATTCATACTGCATAGTCCACAGCACGGGGTTGTACGAAACATCACCAACGGTAAATATTCCTACTAGTCCTTGGTACAGCGCCTCGCCAAGGTTTGGTACTATCAACCATATTCTCTCTAGCCAAATAGATTGAGTGATAGCCTGAACATCAAGTTTCAATGTCCCTAAACCGATAGCCAAAACACAGGCCACAATCAATATCGAGGCAAGCGCCGGAAGAGCTAATCGAATATAGCGTTTCATGGCTAACTTTTTAATTATCATCTGATCATTGGTTTGAAAAAAGCCTACCGTCAGCACGAACCCGCTAATAACAAAGAATATAGCTACAGCAAACGGCCCAGAAAGAAAAACATTCAGCGGATTCCCGTAGAGGTTATCTTCAAAGGAAAAAGTATGCAACCCCTCTACGTTGAAAGCGGGTCCATAATAAAAAGATGGAAAGAATATAAGCAAGGCATGAAATATTACGACTATTACAGCCGCGACACCTCTTAGTCCCTCGAGGGCTAATAAACGATTTGTTTTAGCCTCCATACTGGACTACATTATACAGCAATTGCAACTGATTAATTGGAAGTTGCGAGAATTGCTTCTAGTCGAGCGGCCGTATCTTCCCAATGTGCGACTTCAATACTCTCAATGCCAAATTCCTTCACAGGATAATCATTGCCACCTTCACTCAATCGGTCGCCGTAGAAAAGAATATCTTCTTTGGTAATCCCAAGCATGTTGATAAGCTTTTGCATACCGTACGCTTTGTCGATACCGGGCTTTGTAATATCGATAGATGTTCCGCCACCAACACGCACTTCGAATTCAGGAATTAAGTTCGCAACGTAATCTCGGATAGCATTCTTCTTCGTAGTATCCGGATCCCATTCTTCTTTCAAACGGACACCTTCGTCACCAAGTTCAGCAACGATATCTTGTCCCAGTGCAGAGAATGTCACTTGGCTGCCACGGTCTTCGATAATTTCACCGTATACTTTAGTTTCACGGTAACCCAGCGTGTCGATACCTTCATTAAGTGCAGAGATAATCTTAGCCTTCTCATCTTCAGTAAAGTTTTCGGCATATACCTGAGTCCAGGCATCATTAGCATACTTGTAGTATTGAGTTCCACAGGTTGGCATCAAGTGAAGTCGTTCCAGTTTTGCGCTAGTCGTTTTTAAACCGTCGAGCAGTTGAGTTTCGAACTGGCCAAATTTTCCACCAGAGATAACACAGACCTCGTAGCGGTCAAGGAGCTGATCAATCAATACACCCATTTGCGGTGGCAGTGTTGATTTACTTGGAGCAAGTGTTCCATCGAGGTCGAAAGCAAGTACTTTCTTCATACTAGGCCTTGTCCGCAGCTTCAGCTTGTAGCTTCTTGGCTACTTCACCAGTTCGGTGGCTAACGTCTTTACGCGAAATAAGGATACCATCAGGCGTGTTAACAACAACGATGTTATCTAGGCCAATGACAGCAATAGGTTTACTCTCTTCGTTACGAATGTACACATTCTCAACGTCGATAGTATTAATACCCTCGCCCTTAAAATAATTACCTTGTTGGTCACGATCTACGGCATCGTGAAGGTCCTTAAAAGAACCAACGTCTAGCCAGTCGAAGCTAGCGGCAACAACGGCGAGGCTTTGGGCTTTTTCAATAAGTGCAATGTCAATCACCTGGTTATCAAGCGCAAGATAGGTTGTCTTGTATTCTTCTGAAAGTGGATCTGCAATTGTAGCTAAAGTATCGTAGCTTGCTTGTAGTTCAGGAGAGCTGCGGTTTGTTTCGTTTAAGAATGTACTTACAGAACCAACAAAATATCCACAGTTCCAGAGGTAGTTTCCAGATTGGACATACGCCTGTGCAGTATCAAAGTCAGGCTTTTCTTTGAAAGATTGAACATTGTACACACCACTATCAGCATCAATTACGTCATCACGTTCAATATAACCAAAACCAATTGCAGGGAACGTTGGCTCAATACCAATAAGTGTTATTTCATTTCGCTCAGTAGAAGTTTTCGCCGCAAGATTAAAAGAACGAACGAAACCGGCAGTGTCGCGGATATGGTGATCGGCAGATACAAAGGCAATCGGTTCGTCATGGTCGTGTCGACGTGCAACATAATCAAGCGCCATGACAATACAGTGCGCTGTACCACGTCGGCCTGGTTCGATAATAAAAGCATCGTCAGGAAGGTCTGACAACTGCTCTTTCACGTGGTGTGCGTGGCTCGCTTCAGTCACAACATACACAGAGTTGCCAAGGCGCTTAGCACGCTTGTACGTCATCTGAAGGATAGACTTGTCGCCAGTAAGATTTAATAAGTGTTTCGGATAGTTAGGTGTTGAGAGGGGCCACAAACGTGTACCAGACCCTCCGGCAATTATTACGGTAATCATGTTTAGTATTATATAGTAACGCTAATGTTCGTACAATTTTTACCGTGTTACACATATCTTGCGCAGTGGTCGCATTCAGTCTATAATTGTAATATAAACGAAAGCAAGATGTAAAAACATGTTGGTAACAAAAAAAATAAAAAATAAAAAACGTGTAGCGATCATAACGGCCGTCGCAGTCTTGCTTGCAGCCTCTCCTTTTGTCTACGTATATGCCTTCAATGGAAATCTTTTCGGTTGGCAGAAATCGAACACTTCACAAGAACAAACGCCAGCTATTAACTACGACGAGCCTACTCAAGAACAAATCGACGCTGGCAACGATGCTAAGGCTGATAGTGATGCTACATTTGATTCAGGTAAAGGTGAGGGTGACGACTCAACCACTACCCCTCTTCCTAGCGGCAAGTACGCAGCCGAAGTCACAATTATCGACTCGGGTAGCACTAACGGCGACGGCGACTTAAGCATTCGGGCCTCTGTTGATGCAATCGACTCTGAAGGCAAGTGTACCTTGAATATATTGACAAAATCAGGTGCCGTTGTTGTAAACCAAACCGCAGATACTCAAGCTCAATCATCATATTCAAGCTGTCTTGGATTTACTGTTAGTAAATCAGATGTACCATCAGGAACTTACACCGTTAAAATTACCTACTCAAGCAATTCCCACGAAGGCTCAGCTAGTGCGGAGTTGAAGCTATGATATCTAAATTAAACATTCATTCCATTACTAAAACTGTCCTTTTCATGCTCGTATTCGTTATGAGCTCTAGTTTAGTGTCCCCTAGTATTGCAAATGCAGCTGACACCTCACAATTTAGCGCCGAGAACATCATCAGCGATAACATCTTCACAAACTCCTCTTCTATGTCTGTAGACGAAATTCAACGCTTCTTAAACAGCAAGGTGCCAAACTGTGACACTATGGGCACAAAAAGGTCTGAGCTCGGAGGCGGTACTCGTGCGCAATACCTTGCATCAAAGGGAATATCAGTTCCTATCACCTGTCTTAAAGATTTCTACGAAAACCCAGCTACAAAAGAAAACAATTACGGTAAAGCAATTCCCGCCGGTGCAATTAGCGCAGCTCAAATCGTATCCAACTACGCTAAGCAATTCAATATAAATCCACAGGTGCTACTCGTAACCTTTCAAAAAGAAAATGGACTCGTAACGGATGAATGGCCAACTCCAAAACAATTTACACAAGCTCTTGGCTTTGGTTGTCCAGATGTTGTCGTTAGCCCCGGTGCGCCAGCGTGTGACCCAGCCTACAGTAGCTTCTCTTCACAAGTCTACCAAGCTGCTCGCTATTTCCGTGGCTACATGGACAATCAATACTGTAACCGGAACTGGTGTACAACCTACTTAGTAGGAAACAACAATATCAAATGGCAAGATCCGCGCGTTGGTCCAAACTGTGGAACTTCAGTTGTTAACATTCGAAACAAGGCTACTTCTGCGCTTTATAGCTACACCCCTTATCGCCCTAATCAAGCAGCCTTGAATGCTGGTTACGGTACAGGCGACGGCTGTAGTGCCTACGGGAATCGAAACTTCTATCTATACTTCTCCGACTGGTTTGGTGCAACAAAAGACCCTAGCTTCTCATGGCAAGTCGTAAGCCAAACAATTTATGATGAAAATAAAGCAGCTATCATACCAACTGACTACCTCCGTAAGGGTGAGCGTGTCATAGTTTCCCTAAAAGTTAAAAACACCGGTTCTGAGATATGGTTCAAAGATGGCCCTAACCCTGTTCGCCTTGGAATTGAGAATCAAAGAGATAGCGCAGGTGTATTCTGTGATCCAACATGGCTGTCGTGTAGTCGAATTGGTTCAATCGTAGAATCACAAATTGCACCAGGTGACGAAGGACACTTTGAATTCTTTCTAACCGCCCCAGACTCTATCGGTGAATTCCGACAATACGCAGCACCGTTATTAGAAAACAGGGCGTGGATGTCAAACGATACAGGCTTCAATACCTACATTAAGACAAATGACAAATATGCCTGGGAATGGAAAAGTTACGACGCTTGGACTGACAGCACTAAGACAACACGTGCAGACACCAATGCACTTAGTCCAAACCAAACAATCTTCGTAACGCTGTACGCTAAAAATACTAGCTCCACCGCATGGACCAAGGCTGGCACCAACCCAACACGCCTTGGCACGTCTCACGAAATAGATCGTACTTCACAATTTTGTACGACTGGCTGGATTAGCTGTATACGACCAACAGCAATGGATCAAACCACCGTCTACCCAGGACAAACAGCCTCATTTAGTTTCTACGTCAAAGCCCCTGCTAACAAGGGTGAATACCGCGAATACTTCCAACCAGTACTCGAATACAAGGCTTGGACAACCGAAGATTTCAATCACATGTTCCTAAAAGTCATCTAAATAGAATATAATCTATTAACAGACATGAAAAATTCTAACAAAATAAAGCTTTGTATTATTATTCCTGCTTTCAATGAAGAGAAAGCTATAGGAACTGTTGTAGAAGCAATGAGAAAAAGCGCAGCTGAGACAAGCTACGACACTTCAGTGGTTGTTGTTGACGATGGATCACATGACAAAACCGCCGAACTAGCCCTCGCACGTGGCGCGATTGTTATTCGTCATATATTAAATTCAGGTGCTGGCGGTGCAACGGCAACCGGCCTAAGCTACGCTGAGCAAAACAATTTTGACATTGCCGTAACTGCCGATGCAGACGGCCAACATGCGCCAAGCGACGTCGTAGCGTGTGTAGACGAGCTTATTCGGGTCAACTCTGACCTTGTGATTGGTAGTCGCCTTATTAACAGCGAAGGAATGTCTAAAAGTAAGATTCTCGGCAACCGTGGACTAAGCTTTATAACCTACATGCTGTTCGGAGTAAGTGTCACCGATTCTCAATCCGGCTTACGCGTATTTTCTAAAAAAGCACTGGCTCAACTTAAATGGAAAACCCGTGGCTACGAATTTTGTTCTGAGATGCTTTGGCGTGCCAAGCAACAACAATTAAAAATCAGCGAATTCCCTATTAAGGCAATTTATACGGATTACTCAAAATCTAAAGGCCAAAATAATTGGAACGCATTTAACATTGTCGGGTCTTTGATCCGACGAAGGGTTACGGAGATAATTCATGAGTAGGTATCTTTTATTACTACTATTGAACCTACCATTTATCATCATTGCGATAAGTGGTTTAGTTGTAAAACTAAAATTAAAAAAAATATCTAATAAACGCTTTACCGTATACGTATGCTTTTGGTTGTTAATTTTGGTTGGCTTAGTCTTGGCCGAGCCTATATACGAATACTTATTCACAAACAACCTTACAGAAACCGAACCGCTGAGCCTATTCGACGTTGTTCAACTAACCGCTATCGTCTCAATTCTATTTTCAGTTGCTCGCCTAAGGTCTAAGCTTGAATTAACAGAACGCCGGCTCAATGATCTCCATCAAGAGATTTCAATTCAAATGTCTAAAAAGAAATAGTTTATTTAAATACAACGTTTGACTGAGTGAATAAACTTTTCAAATACCCTTCAGAGGTATCGTCCGTAACGATGTAGTATGTATTGTCGCCAGCCGCCGCAAGTTCAATACAGCCGTCAATCCTGCCAACTAGTTCTTTTTGAGCAGCATCGCTAAAGTCTTGCTTAAATAAATGCTTATAGATTTCATCTCCACAGTTTAATGACTTAAATCCACTTGCCGTTCCAGCATATCCCATAGCAATACTCCAGTAGTAGTCTTGCATATGTGTAAAGAGTTTACCGGACTCACTGACGTGCATAGTTATAGCATTAGAGCTATCTATGAGCCCTTCTGAGGCTATTTCGGTAAGTTCACTGGTATCTTCTTCAAAGTGCGCTGGCATAGCTACACCGGTTACCGGACGAGCAATATTGCGCAGGTCTTGCAGTGGGTTGCCCGATATTGCAATAAGGCCACCAATAAGGCTAACGGCAATAATAGGAATCGAGACAATATAATACCAATTCTTACTCTTCTCTTTCGCTACAACAATCGCCAAAGCTGCAACCATAACAACAATCAGGAGTATCTCAAGCAAGAACGATGTCTTGATTACGTAGTAACGCAACTCACCCAGTAGAAAGTATTGAGACAGCGCGAAGATAATTACAAACGCAATCAACGGCAAGAATATATGCTGCAGAACGGCTTTTATCCTTTCATTTAAACCTCCCCTGTACACAAGCAATGCGAATATAACAATACCAGCTAGTACAAATGGCATATGGAACACAGTTAAGCCGCCCGTAAGGCTGACACCTTCGGCGCTATCGCTGCCTGCATATTGAAGTTGCATGTAAAGCGAAATTAAATTCACAAGAACAAGAACAACAATGACTATATTGTCTATGCTGAATATTTTCTTACGCACTGCATTAAAAATGTAGATAAAGTATATGAACGCTGTAAGTAGAAGTATAGGAGTGAGTAGTGGCCAACTCATTGATGCTCCAACACACAGCAACAAGAACGCAATAAGTGCCTTTTGTTTATCCTTGTAATACTTTTCGGTTACTTCACTCGACGTCGTATCTAATAAGTAAATAATACCAAAAACAATCGTTAAACAGATATAAAAATAACTCAAGAATCCGTTATAAACAAAATTACTAAGGTAAAATAACGACACTGCTACGCCAATTGCTAATGAAGCACCAATGTAAACAAATACATGGAGTTCTTTTTTTGAACTAATACACTGCACCAAGCTGGCGAACAAGTAGTAAAGACCATATAGAAGTGCGCCACCAAGTACGACATATTGCAAGAAGTAATTTCGCGCGTTAGAAACCCAGGTCGAACTCTCTGCATTGATTCCAAACCCGTTCTGAAGGAAGGCGGTCGCTATATGGAAACCTTTAGGATAATAACTACCTATTGAATAGTCTAGGTGTTCTGAGACAGAGAGGAGTGAAGTAAATATGAAGTGATTTACCCCATCAACTCCTTGTAATCCACCCAAAAATGCCAATGCTTCATTCGAACTTGTCAAGAATATGCCTACCGGCACAACAAACACTGCGGCACAAATTAGAGCATATACATCAATACGATTCACAATCGTAGATAGTCGATAAGTGTTAAGTTTTTTTGATCTTAAAATTACGATCAAAAGCACCGATAGTATGGCCACGATAACTGCGAGCGTTGTAAACCTCGATGTCGGAAAAACAAAGAATTGGACAATGGCACTAATTTGTAGAAGACCATACACAAACAACAAAGAAGCCACATATCGGCTAAGTAAAGAATTAAGAATGTTAGGAAATTTAATAGTGAAAACAAAAACCAAAGGAAGAAATAGCGAGATAGCCCAAAGCTGATCAAAAAAGTACAAAAGGACCATGACAGCAATAGCCGTAACGCCCGTAATGACTGGTTGTTTTATATAACGTTTTATATTTTCTTTCATATATTCTCCCTATAATATCATTCAATCAAGGCAAAGGGGCTATGAGTATTTGAATATTATTTTTTTGTACAAGACATAGTTCCATATTATGATAAATGCCATTGATACTACCTTACCGATTGCGACGTCGACACCAAGGTGCTCAAGTCCTGCGATAATTAGGTAGGTTAAGAATGTGTTGATTGTTAGCAAAATAACGTACAACAAAAGCTGCTTTTTTAAACTGTGTTTCATTGTATTTTCTTCGTCTGCTGCAAACACATATAACCGGTTTCCAAAAAAGCTAATAAGAAACCCGACAACCAACGCTGCGCTATTTGAAAAGAATATCGGTAAACCGGTAAACTTATTAAGCAAAATGAACAAAAAGTAATCAACGAAAAATGCAGTAAAACCAACAAGTAAGTATTTAATTATCTTTTTGTTTTTAAACAACTTCATAAAAATTAAAGTTTAGCGTATATATCCATTAAATCTTGAGACACAATGTTGTAACTGTATATCTGCGCGAAATTCTTAGACTTCTCAGTCGCAGCTTTAATATCTAAATTCTCAATTTCTCGCGCTAGTTCGTAATACGCAAACGCTTTTGGCAATACCATAGAGTCTGTTTTATTATTCAACTCAACAAACGAATCGGTTGGATATGCTACTACCGGTTTGTGGTTCGCAAACCCGTTATTTAGCGATGCAGAAGAAATATTTGAGTAGTAGTAACGGTCGTAAGGATAAATAGACACGTCACATTCGCGGATAAGCGCGTTTAATTCAGCATCGTCTTCGACAAAACCAGTAATATATACCCTATCTTGTAGCTTGAGGTCACGTATAAGGTCAGCGATGCTGTCGTAGAGCGTTGCATCGTGATCCATGTGCATTCCACCAATAATGGCCAATTTGTAGTTTGCCGGTAAGTAAGTTAAAGCCTTAACAGCATGGTCGATTCCCTTATATTTATGCAGGAATCCAGTAATTGCCATAATCACATCGCCAGGTTGCTTGTTGAGCTTTTCCGCAATCAATGTGGTTTTTAGTGAACGATCAACTGCTGGTACGGGTAGCATAATTATTTCCGTCTTTTGCTTATCGACACCTAAATCAATAAGCGCGTTCTGTGTAACGGTATTATGAACCAATACTTTGTCAGCGAGTAGTACTGCTGAGGTGAATATCTTGTCAAAAGCCACCTTGCGCTTAAGCTGCCTAAGGAATCGAACAATATTCCGTGGGCCAAAACCACTCAGGTGTGGTTTTTCATACGCAAGTGTTGGTGATGTGTGAATAGTAATGATTAACTTTTTATTAAGTTCTTTCGCTACTTTTGCAATACGAGGAAAATCAGCACTGTGCAGGAAAGAGAATTCATGTTGAATGTGTAAAATATCGTATTCGCTCAACTCAGCTCGCAAAGCTTCGTACATTACATTTTTTTGATCTTCATTCATTACTCGAAGGATATTTGGTGAAGTTTCAAAAAAAGTATTCTGAACAAGTGCAGATGGCGCCATAGCGTCGAAGAACATTTCATTATATTTACCAATACCACAATTTTCGTTATGTGTACTGAAGTGTAATACTTTAAGTTTAGACATAAAGCTCCTTTACGTAATTATCAACCTGATTATAAGTTTCTTCCCAAGTTGTCTTTTTGAAACTTTTAATCCTGGTTAGTGAAGATTTCATATATTCAGTATCTACTAATTTTAGTATCTTTTCTAGGCAGTCTTCGGGTGACACGGGGTTAAAGTAGTCAATAAGGTCACCTGCAATCTCTGGCATGCTACTGCTGTTACTCGTTAGGCAGGTAATGCCGTGAGCAATACTCTCGGCAATCGGCAAACCCCAACCTTCGTAGAAGCTAGGATACACACTAAACATTGCGTTTTCATATAACCAAGCAAGTTCTTGGTCGGTAGCATTTTTTACCACCTTAATAGATTGGTTAACTTCAGGATCCTTTGTCATAAGGTCAAAAGCACCATCACCTTGCCAGCCAATTCGTCCAACCACAATCAATTGAGGAAGTTCTATTTTGCGAGCCTTAGCTAATTTGTATACATAATAAAGAAGCGCGTGATTTTTTCGGGCTTCAATAGTACCAACACATAAGATGTATTTTTTCTTTTGTAGAGCCAGCTTGTCATCAAGTCTTTTGCTCAATGTTTTTTGCTTAATAACATCGAAGTCGTCTCCCAACCTAAATACATCAATAGCAGGCACGTGTAAATTTTGCGCTTCGAGCCATTGAACAACATCCCGCTTTGTATGCTCTGAAATCGAGAGAATCTTATCAACAATTGGGAAGATTGCTAGGTTATACTTGGTCATTGTTTTTGTTGCATGACCTGAGTATTGAGGCGTAACAATCGGTAACATGTCATAACAAAACTGTATAAGTTTAACGTTTTTTTGGCGAAGCTTTTTAATCGTATTAATGTACGACCTGCTCTGCCAGTCACCCATCGTAATAACAAAAACATCATTCGTCTTGGCGTAATATTTTACTTTAGTACTATATCGAGCTTTGATAAGAATTTTAGATGCGCCCATAAGAAAGCGGATTTTAAACTTCTTTGATACTTTTTCTACAATTCGGGCAATAACACCAAAACCTAGAAACCTAATAAGCCTATCGGCTAGCTTGTATAAAAAACCTTCTTTTGTTTTGTAGTGAATAAATTCGCCACGAGTTTTTAGTGCTGGGATTAATTCTGTTTCGTAAAACTGTTGAGCCCTACCGTCCCAGATAACAAAAGCAACATTTTCCTGTTTGTTATATCGTACTGATAATTCATTTATAACCCTTGGTATACCAGTCAGACGACCGTTCCAGTGCACAAGGTAGCTAATATCGATGATTGTTTTTTTGATTATCATAGCTTACCTTCTTTAGAAATTACGTATTTTATTTTCCTTAGCTCTTTTACCTCATCAATGTATTCAAACAAGATTTCCGCGGAATTTGACCATGAATACCTATCGAGGAAAGAACTATCCAATTCTTTCTGGACAGAACCAGAAAGAGCACCTTCTAGTAATCGAGAGAGTTCTCGCTTACTGCTTGGGTTAAAGTATTGTGCCTTATCACCGAGAATCTCTTGATGTACCGGTATTTTCGATGCGATCACCTGCGTTCCTGCCGCCAACGCCTCTACTGGAGGCATGCTGAAACCTTCGTGGAATGAAGGTTGTACTAGTGCAACCGAACCTGCAAGTAGTATAGATACCTCTTCGTCTTCAATATATCCGCTCGGTCGTACAACATTAACACCGTTCTTTTTTGCTACATCTATAGCCTTTAAAACGTTATCGTTAAGCCATCCGTCAGAACCTATTATAACCAGACTGGTAGTGTCTTTCAAACCCATAGGAAGCTCGTTAAATGCGTCAATCAATACATTGAGATTCTTTCGTGGCTCGATGTTGCCCAAGAAAATAAAATACTTACCAGCAACACCAATTTTTTTCTTTAGTGTATCAATCAATTTCTGACTATGCTTTTTATACAGTGCCGTATCTACTCCGTTATATACCACACCAACACTCATTCCTGGAATCCTATAATAGTCTGTGATTTCTTTTTTTGACGTTTCAGAAACAGTTATTATCTTGTTGGTTCGCTTGATATACTTAGGTACTTGTTCAATAAGCATTCGTTGGTTTTTTGGCTGAACAAACTCAGGAAACAATGCGAAACAAATGTCGTGTACAAAAGTGAGAGAACGAGAAAAACCAGTAAGTGGCCAGTTCTTAAAATTTCCAAAAAGATATACACCCCTACCAAAGAAAATATCCATTGGTGGTAGTAAATTATATTTATTCAAGAGATTTAGAACGCGAGTACGAAAGGGGTATTTTTTTTGTTTTAACCTTGCCAAATCTGGCCATCGCTTCAATCGTTCGGCGTTTTTTCTTGGAACCAGAAGTACAACTTCATATTGACGATTCTTACTTATCTTACTAAGCTCACCTACTAAACCTGCTATCGAGTGCGCGATTCCACTAGGGTGCGGGTCAACGAGCGGACTAACATCAATAAAGAGTTTAGTTTTTGACATCGGAGACTTTGACTTCCACTTCTGGGTTCACAATATACGGAGTTCGTTCTTCTCTTACAACAACGAAAGCTGCACATTCTTCCCACCAATCAAGTGTTGTAACACCGTCACCAGCACCAACTGCCACTGAAATATAATACTTGCCGTCAGCAAAGATATTTGGTACTGTCCATTCAATCGTGGTCTCATCTTTATCTACTCGAGAAGATGTTTGCACCTTTTTAATCTTGGTATTTGTTCCGATGATATACTCACCTGCTGCGTTTTTAACTGAATAGCCGTAAATAGGGCTTTCAACTTCTTTATTAAACTTAACCTTTGCAGAAAACTTGAGCTCTTGCTTCAAATCAATCATTCTATTCTCTAAAGTGACCTTATCGTATCGAGCAGCACCAGTACCCCACCTTTTGCCACTATTCAATGAAGCGAGCTGCTTATCTTCTTTTTCTAAGAATAGCTTTGTGTATTCGGCTGCAATAAAGTCAGGCTTTCCTTCGTGTACCATGACGCTTTTTTCAATCATGATTGCACGATCACAATATTCACGCACCGCTGACATGTCATGGCTTACAAAGATAACGGTTTTTTTTGCTTTCTTCAGACCCTTAAAGTAATCGAAACACTTCCGTTGGAAATCAGCGTCTCCAACAGCCAACACTTCATCTACGAGAAGAATGTCAGCTTCAGACCTTGTTGCCATAGAAAAGGCTAGTCGCACCTGCATACCAGAAGAATAATTCTTTAGCTTTTGATCCATGAATCGTTCAAGCTCAGCAAACTCAACAATTTCATCGTACATTTCGGCAATTTTCGCTTCAGAGAAGCCTAACATTGCACCGTTAAGGAAGACATTTTCACGACCAGTAAGTTCTGGGTTAAAGCCTACACCAAGTTCAATAAACGGAACAAGCTTACCTACCGTGGTAACTTTTCCAGTTGTTGGTTGGTAAATGCCAGCCAATATTTTAAGCATAGTACTTTTACCACTACCGTTGCGTCCAACAATACCAAAGAATTCACCCTTTTTAATATCAAAGCTAATGTTCTTTAGGGCGTGTTGCTGTTCTGTGGCTGCTGCCTTTTTTTGTGAACGAGTAAAGATACCCTTGATTGAGTTTGGTCGCTGGTGAGGCAATAGAAAGTTTTTAGAAACGTTCTCTACGCTGATAGCTATGTTGTCTTTCATTACACCTCCTCCGCGAAGTATTTAGACCTTGCCCTGAAGTACAAGCCGCCAGCAAGAGCTACTATAGATACAATTCCTAATGGGACGAGGATTATAAATCCGGTATTATACACCTCAGTCAGAGTAAGTGTTTCTGGGGTAATAAGCACATTTCTAATATCTTGGATAATTTGAGCCACTGGGTTTAACAATAGTAATCCCTGAGCAAACGCAGGAACGAGTGTGATTGGATATAGAATCGGGGTTGCGTAAAAAGCACCCTGGAGTACGACTTCCCAGATATAGCTAATATCTCGGAAACGAACAAACGCAGCACTCAACAAAAAGGCAATTCCAAGCGCAAAAACAGTTAGCTCAAGAATCAAAGGAATAACCAAGAACGCAGTCCAACTCGCATCTACCCCCGTTACAAGCATAAACACGCCAATAACAACAAAGTTAAGAATCAAATTAATAAATGCTCCTACACAACCAGAAACGACAATAATGTATTTAGGGAAATTAATTTTACGAATTAAATCGCCACGACCGACAATTGCACCAATGCTACCAGAGGTTATTTCTGTAAAGTAGTTCCATAGAACGATACCTGTAAGAAGGTATACAGGGAAGTGAGGAACGCCTTCACCAACCTTAAGGAATTTTGCAAAAACAACGTATAAAATAAGAAATAATAGTAGTGGTTTTAAAAGAGACCACAAATAACCCAAAGCTGACCCTTGATAGCGTAGCTTAAAGTCGGTCTTAACAAGCTGGCGAAGTAGTATAAACGAGTACTCGTAGCGTTTTTTTGCATTATCTAGAATATTCACAGTAGTTCTCATTATAGATATATCACCCTTTTAAATCAATGTTATACTCGTTCTATGACAAATAAAGAAATTGTAGTTACTGGTATTAACGGCTTTGTTGGCGAACATTTAGCACGCCACCTCCAAGCCTCTGACTATTCAGTTCGGGGTGTTGGCCGTGAAGTTGTGCCCAATGAAAACGTCGCACCCTACCTCGATACTTACCAGCAGGCAGACCTGTTAAATAAAGAGCAGGTTGGTCGCCTCCTTCTAAAACAAGCTGCTGCTGTTATTCACCTTGCGGGTCTGGCCTCTGTCGCTGAGTCTTTTGACAAGCCCGACCTTTATAAAATCGGTAACGCTGAAATGACCGAGAACCTTTTAAAAGCTGCTGAAGACCAAGGTTTTACCGGCCGTGTTGTTGCAGTTAGCACCGGCGCCTTGTACGACCCGAATCAGTCGATGCCATTAAATGAAGGTTCAAAAACAACCGAAGGTTCACCGTACGCCATTGGTAAAATCCGTGCTGAAGAAGTAATTAAACAGCACCGAGCAAGCGGACAAGATGTTGTTATAGCTCGCCCATTCAACCATATTGGCCCAGGTCAAGGGAAAGGTTTTCTCGTACCCGACTTGTACGACCAGCTAATTGCCGCTAACGAAGCTGGTTCTTCAAGCATTATGGTTGGCAATTTAGCAACTCGCCGTGACTACACAGACGTCCGCGATATCGTTGCAGCTTACACAAAACTAGCCACTGCCGAGTCACTTTCGCACGACACATACAATATTGCCTCTGGCGCTTCACTGTCTGGTTTTGAAATACTTGAGTATCTTCAAAAAGCTATGAATCTTGAATCTGTAGAATCTACAGTTGACCAATCAAAAGTGCGCCCAACCGACGCTATGAATATTGTTGGCGATGCCTCACGCTTAAGTACCGAGCTTGGTTGGACTCCCCAATCTAATCCAAATACAGCCATTGTTGATTTCGTCGCTCGACGACAAGCCTAGCTTATTTAACTTTTAGAAATTCTGGCAATGTTAGTGCAAGCGCAGTAATGTTATAGGTTGTATCAAACACTCCACCATAATCTTGCATGTCGGCGGTAATGAGGTGTACTTCACTAATAGATTCAGTTGCTTCATGGGCAACTTCTTTTACTTTAACGGCGTTTTTAGCTCGTACAATGTGTAATTCGTGGTCTAGTTTTGAAGGGTACTCATAAGTTGTCATAACAAATTCGAGGTCTTTTGATTCGTATCCAGTTTCCTCAAGTAGCTCAATGGCTGCTGTTTCAAGTGGCGAACGACCTTTTTCAACACTTCCAGAAGGTAGGTTTAGAATAACCTTATCAATAGCGTATTTATATTCAAACTGGGTAATTAAGCGACCCTCAGTATCAGTGGCAACAATCACTACTCCACTAGGTAGTGTAGCGACAGTGTAATCATCGAAAATTGCTCCAGTCGGAAGCTTTACAGTATCTTCGTAGACTTTCATAAACTTCGTATCAAGCAGCGTCTCCCTGTTAAGACGTTGCCATTTTTGAGGTTTCGAGTCCATCAACTAAACCTTTGTTGATTCAATAGCGAGGTCGTGGTCAACCATCAGTTTTACAAGGCCAGGGAAATCAACTTTTCGCTCCCAACCAAGTTCTTTTTCGGCTTTTGTAGGGTCGCCAAGGAGTACATCAACCTCAGCAGGGCGCATAAATGCTGGGTTTTGCTTAACGTAAGGCTTCCAGTCTTCAATTCCAACGTGTTTAAACGCAATATCAAGAAATTCTTCAATAGAATGTGTTTCACCAGTAGCAAGCACGTAGTCTTTTGGCTCGTCTTGTTGCAACATGCGCCACATACCTTCTACGTAGTCACCAGCGTAACCCCAGTCGCGCTTTGGCCAAAGGTCACCGAGTTCGATGTGGTCTTGGAGTCCTAGCTTTATACGTGCAACGGCATGAGTAATTTTACGTGTTACAAATTCAACACCGCGGCGTTCACCTTCGTGGTTGAAAAGAATACCTGAAACAGCAAACATATTATAGCTTTCGCGGTAGTTCTTTGTAATCCAGTAGCCATAAAGTTTTGCAACGCCATAAGGACTGCGAGGGTGGAAGGTAGATTCTTCGGTGTAACCCTTCTCAGGACGGTTATATTCGAGTCCTCCATACATTTCAGAGGTTGACGCTTGGTAAAAACGAACTTTATTTTCTGGGTCTGTTAAACGAATCGCTTCAAGCATATTAAGCACGCCCTTAGCGGTAATGTCGTTTGTCAGCATTGGGTCTTTAAAAGAATAGCCAACATGACTAATTGCACCTAAATTATATACTTCATCTGGCTTTGATACATTCATCGCTCGGATAAGTGAAGAAGCGTCCATAAGGTCAGCTTCAATGAGTGTTACGTAAGGGTATTCAGCCTCTGTCGCTTCACGACGTGGGTTGTGTTGACCTCTGATGATACCAAAAACTTCATATCCTTTTTCGTGTAGTAGTGCGGCAAGGTGACCACCATCTTGTCCAGTAATTCCAGTAATTAACGCTCGCTTAGCCTCGGCCATTGAATTTCCCTCGTTTATGTTAGGTCTATATTATTTAACCCATTATACACGACCTTAACCTTAGGGCTAACCACAGGTAGTGGTATAATATCCACAGTGAAAACCATCTCCATCCTCATCCCCGCCTACAACGAAGAGCCCGTCCTCGACAAGCTCTTTACTCGCCTTGCAAACCTTGCCAACGAAACTAAAGAGTATGACTTTGAATTTTTATTCGTTAACGACGGCAGTAAAGACCAAACTCTCGATTTTATTAAAGATTACGCCGCGACTGATTCTCGTGTCAGCTACATTAACCTCTCTCGCAACTTCGGCAAAGAAATCGGTATGATTGCTGGGCTCGACCATGCAGTTGGCGACGCAGTCGTTATTATTGACGCTGACCTTCAAGACCCACCTGAACTTATCCCCGAAATGATTAAACTTTGGGAAGAGGGGTATGACGATGTATACGCTAAGCGTAAATCTCGTGAAGGCGAGAGCTGGTTTAAGAAATTTACTTCTAAAATGTATTACAAAACCCTTCAGAGCGTCACTCGTATTCCTATTCAAGAAGACACAGGCGATTTCCGCCTCCTTGACCGTCGTGTCGTGGAAGCCTTAAAGCAATTCCGTGAATCTCAACGCAATACCAAAGCTATGTTTAGCTGGGTTGGCTTTCACAAAAAAGAAATTCTTTACGACCGCGATTCTCGTGCGGCCGGCGAAACGAAATGGAACTATATAAAATTAGTCGAACTTGCTATCGACGGTATTACTTCATTCACAACCGCCCCACTTCGTATTTCAACGTACGCAGGTATCGCAGTTTCAATACTCGCCTTCATTTATCTTGTGTATCTTGTTATTCGCACCGTCTTCCTCGGTGTCGACCTGGCCGGTTATCCATCGATGATGGCCGTCATCTTGTTCCTAGGTGGCGTACAGCTACTCTCACTCGGTATTATCGGTGAATACATCGGTCGTATCTTCAACGAGACCAAGCAACGTCCACTTTACTTAATTGAGGAGTATCACAATGGAAAAGTTCCGCGAAAAACACGGCGATAAGCTTCGCTTCGCAATTGTTGGTGGTGCGAATACCGCCCTCGACTTTATATTGCTCTTTTTGTTCGTAAACCTTGGCGTTGATAAAATTCTTGCCAATTACTTCTCAACCGGTGCCTCGTTAGTTTTTAGCTTCTTTGCCAACAAATCATTTACATTTAAAAACAAAACTGGCAATGCGAAGAAACAATTCGCAGCCTTTTTGCTTGTAACTATTTCAGGGCTCTGGGTGCTACAGCCAATTATTATCTGGGTTGTTACCTCGGCACTTGAATCACACATATCAAACGACTCAGTACTACTATTTGTCGCTAAGTTAATTGCAACAGTTGGCTCGCTTATCTGGAATTATCTCTTATACTCTCGTCTTGTGTTCAAGAAAGTAGCTAACTAATGCACATCGCTATCGATGCCCGTATTATTAACTCCTCTACTGGTCGCTACGTAGAACGTCTTGTAACCTACCTACAAGAAGTCGATACTGACAACGAATACTCAATTCTTGTTCCAACTAAGGATAGAGATTTTTGGAAACCTCGTAATAAAAATTTTACCGTTCGTACTGTTGATTTCGATAATTATTCATTTGCTGAACAACTTGGTTTCAAGAAATATCTTAAAAAACTGAACGCTGATTTAGTACACTTTTGTATGCCCCAACAACCAATCGGCTATAAAGGCAAAAAGGTCACTACGTTTCATGATTTAACCCTTTTAAATACCTACAATAGTGAGAAGAATTGGTTGGTATTTCACGCCAAGCAACAAGTAGGAAAGTATGTCTTCAAAAAGGTCGTTGAAGATAACAATGAAATTATCACTATTAGTAACTTTACCCAGCAGGCACTTATTAACTTCTCGCCTTTAGCCGCTGAAAAAAGCGTTGTTATCTACGAATCATCGGATGTTGCGCAAATAGCTCCTAAAAAATACGAGGTTCCTTTCAAAAATTATATCCTGTACGTCGGCCAACAATCCGACTACAAAAACATTAAACGTTTAGGTGATGCCCACCAAATTCTTCTCGCAAAATACCCAGATCTTGGGCTTGTTCTCGTTGGTAAAAAGAACGCTTCTGCGATCGCAAACGAATCGTATTTCAATGACCATAAGTATAAAAATATTCATTTCACAGATTTTGTTGAAGACCCACAACTCAGCTGGCTTTACACCCATGCTAGCGCTTACGTCTTCCCATCCCTTATGGAAGGTTTCGGCCTGCCTGGACTCGAAGCAATGGGATATGGAACTCCAGTCGTCAGTAGCAACGCAACCTGCCTTCCAGAGGTCTATGGCCCCGCTGCGCACTACTTTAACCCACTCGACACCAGCGACATGGCCGAAGCAATCGACCAAGTATTAAGCGACGACACAATTCGCACCCGTTTATCAAAAGCTGGGTATAAACAAATCAAGAAATATTCTTGGAAGAAGATGGCGAAAGAAACGCATGCTGTATATATGCGTGTGCTCAATGATGTCACAAAATAGTAATTTATTTACTAATTATTTCAATATTCTTAATTGCTTCATCTAACTGGTCGAAAACCGGTTTCGGGTCAATAGTAGAAGGGTCGTCACTATCAGGCCCCATATAAGCTCCGTGTTTTAGTTCTATTTTCACAATACTACCGTTAATAACCGCGAAGTACATTTCGCCTGTTTGCCCAGCATCACCGTTTGAGCCTTTATAGAACTTAACACCGTCAGCTATAAACGAGGGTACTTCTTTACCTAGTTTGTAAGTTCCTGTTGTTGTAGAGGAGTCATTTGTTGAATTGTATGTCGTCATTGGTGATTCAACGTTACTGAGTATTCCCGTCCCGGCATCATAGAAAGTATTTTGAAGTCCGTGATACACACCAACATATCCTGTGCGCAGTAGTTCTTTCGCAATAGTTAAGGTAAAGTTATCAGTTCCTGCAATAACAGCACTGTATGCGACGTCTGAATTACCTGCAGATGCACGAGTGCCGTAATCAATGGTTCCTTTAAATATTTCATAATTATCGTTCTTTTTAAATTTGTCATTAAAAATAGAGGGTGACTTAAACTTCACTCCAATATCTTCAGAACAGACAACACCATCGTGCTCAATAACCCCTACGTTGTTTTCGCAAGGCTTTGTTACCGCGTTATCTTGTTGTGTGGTTTCTTGTTTTGTATCAGCGGCGAAGAATTTATTCCAGGCTACATACCCAACCGCACCCAAAATAACTACAGCTACGACAATAATGCCAATAATAAATATACTGCCGTTATCGTTTCGAGAATTTTTAACCATAAGCTTATAATACCAAACAAAAACGCTCTCTTTTCAGAAAGCGTTAAGATTAATTCAAATGAGTAATTAAGAACTTGCTTGGCTTATCGAAATACTTCGCTCAAGCCCTTCCCCAACAGAGAAAGTTTTAATATCAGAGTATTCAGTAGCGACTTGGTGAACAATCCGACGATCCGCTGCATTCAACTGCATCACCTTTGTCGTACCATTCTTCCGCACTTCTTCAATCCATCCGCGGGCTTCAGTAGCTAATCGTTCATTACGTAGCTTTTTGTAATCCGCAATGTCCACATTCACTCGTGTAAGCGCTGCGTCTTTATTTCGTAGGACAGTCGAAACTAAGTATTGTAGGCTTCGTAAGGTCTCTGCGTTCCGGCCAATTAAAAGGCTATTAAGGTCGGTTGAAGGAACTGATAATTCAATTACATCGTCTTCAACTGATACTGCTACATCTATGTTCACTCCAAAGAAGGTCAAAAGGTCGGCCACATACGTACGGGCAAATTCTATTGATGCTTCTCTGTTCATGAATTGCCCTTTTTACTAGGTGTGTCTTTGGCTTTAATTCGGGTAATGTTTGGGCCTTTGTTCTCGGTAACTTTAGCTTCTGTCGCTACTTTAGCGCGAGCTTTTGCAGTTGCTTTCTTACCGGTGCCTTTAGTAGGCTCGTCGGCAAGTTTATCCATTTCTTCAGCGTCACGTTGTAGAAGGAAGTGTTGTTGAACAGCAGCAAAGATGTTTGATACAACGTAGTAAAGCACAAGGGCACCCGGAAGGCTCATCATAATAAAGAACATCATAAATGGTAAGAATTTCACCATCTTGCTCATCATAACGGCGTTCAGTTCAGCTTGGTCAGGTTGTTTACCTTCGCCAGCTTCTGATAATACGTCGCGTAAACGCTTTGTTGTTGTAGTAGGGGATGTTTGCTTTGAAATAACGTACTGGGTGTATGCAGCAATAAGGGCAAGAAGGATTAAGAAGATATTTACACCATTAGCACCGATAGCGTGGGTTGTTAGGTCAACAAAACCAAGGAATTGTTCATTGAAATTATCAGGGTTAATAAGCAAGTCTTGGACTGGTTTAAGGTTTTGCATAAAACCGTATGTAAACTCAGCAATTTTGTCGCGGTGAGTAGTGAAAATTTGAATCACTTGAAAAAGGGCGATAAAGATTGGAAGCTGAATTAACAGCATCAAAATAGAACGGAACGGTTTTACCCCGTGTTGCTTGTAGAGCTCAAGCATTTGCATACTTTCAGCTTGGCGGTTGCCTTTACTAGCAGCTTTAATGCGCTTCAACTCTGGTTGGAGCTTGCGCATCGCCTTTACTTGGTGAAGTTGGCGAACAACAAGTGGGTAGAGGGCGAAACGAATAATTATTGTAAATATAATAATCGCGATACCAAAATCGGCACCAGGAAGAACACTATAGATAAACAATAGTAAGTTAAAGATTGGTTGGACAACAATTAATTCAAAGATATTCACAGATTAGCCTCGCATGGTTACTAGCGTATAGTATACCAGTTTTA
>Ga0247815_10000712_pt1 | contig 26052 bp, 42 predicted proteins | sample UWRJL194509B1_FD_181014 | JGI IMG/M metagenome (GOLD analysis project Ga0247815, IMG submission 181014) | Plant litter microbial communities from Arlington Agricultural Research Station in Wisconsin, United States - UWRJ-L194-509B-1 | ecosystem: Environmental > Terrestrial > Plant litter >...
TGCTGAGGACGAGCCTCGTCTTCAAGGTCCTCATCTTCAGCCTCCCGCTCACTTTTGCCACTCTGGTCACCCTAATCTTTGATCTCACAATCTCGATCGCCGTCGCGCCGTTCATCTTACTGTGGAAGCTCGTGTATGTATCAGTCTACCTGACGAAAGCACAAAGCTGACAAATATGCGCAGGCTGCTGTTCGTCTTCGTGCGCAGGAGAAGATCGCTCAGCGAGCTCGACCCATTGAGCACGCGCGAACGCGTAGACTCGAACAAGCGGTTCAAGTTCCTGCGGGCGTGGTGGAACTACACGCTGCTGATTGTCCTCATCACCGCCTATTGCGGCATGATCGCCTACAACGCCGCTGCCGGCTGGTACCCCCTATCAGTAGTACTGCAGACCGTCTTCATCGGCCTCGATACAGTAGCCCTTGCAACACTTGTCTTTGCCATTGCAAGGTTACACAAACTCGCCCGCGAGGAGGCCCGCTTGCGGTCCAAGGCCGGCGAAGCTGGCGGTGCGAGGTGAGTCGTTCTCATTGCTCCGGGGCCGCTTAAAGCAGTACTAACGTGCGAGTCTTCTTTGCTCAGTGACGGCGAACGTGACGGAGATGAGGAGAGCATGGCCGACAACGATGGCACGTCGTCTGTCGATGCCCCGCCTCCCGCCTACAGTCATGGGCGCGCGCCGCCTCAGGTGGTTTGTATGATGTGTGCCTGCAGGTGAGTTGCTTCCTTAACCTCGTACCACGCCCGCCAGTTGCGATTGCCCCGCTGACGCTATTTGTGCAGTATACCGCACGGCGAGAAGGTTCTAATTCAGCCAGCATTACGATGATCGGCTCTGTACTTCACTTCGACCTTCGCCTGCTCCCTGTGTTCTTACACCTCCACGGTCTCCCACCGCCGTCATCTCCTGGCTTTGCTTTCTGTAAGACAACAACTGTATTCATAAATCCTACCGCTATAAAGAGCGCGTCCATGAGGGTGCAAAACAAGTAGATCAAGTGGGCCAGCGGATGTGGCAAGTGCTGAAGGCAAGGACGAAAGCGAACGCAGCGAAAGGGGCTCCAAGACGGGTTTAACCAAAGTATTTGAGGATAAGGTAGAAGCAAAAGAATGTGAAGATGGCGCCAACGAAGAAGATGATCGTGTCCTGTTGACTGTGACCAGGTAAGGTACAATTCCTGTACTGCACATCGAGCGTACTCACCTCCTCCTCTCGATCCAGCTAATTACACTCCGACTCAGACCGAGGGTGTTGGCGGCGTCAAGTAAGCGTTTATGTGTGCCTTTCAGCATGTGACGTTGGTCGGCGAGGTTATCGAGCACCTCCCGCCCTTGAGCGATGAACATGTCCAGTTGCGAGTCCGTGTTATTAATGAAGGAGTGCTCCCGCAGCGCGTAGTCTTCTCGCAATGTAGGATTTGGCCCGAACGACGGAGTTGGTGCGCGCCCGAATGGCGATTCCGAAACAGTCGAGGTTGTAGGCGACATTGCACTTAGTCGTTGTCTTGCGGATGTAGACCCACTCGCATTCCCGAGAAGTGCACTGCGGTCCTCTGCTGCGCGCTGCGCCAGAGCCGAGAACCTGTCAGCCCAGATTCCGAGCGCATGTACAAGCAGCATGCTCACCGCATTGGACGCCTGAGTCTTGACGCGGTCGAACTGTGATTTCAGCTCAGCATAGTCTGTTCGGAATTTCTGTAACCGCCTGCGAGTTTGGTGTGAGTCGCGACAGAGTAAAGTAAGAGCTGGCGTAGCGCGCACATGATAGCTTTCTCCTGCTTCGACTTGATCATTTCCCGCTTTGCCATCGAGTCGTAGTCATCGATTGTCCGGTGCAATGCTGCCAGTGAGACGACGATTTGCCCTGTTTAGAGTGTGTGAGTTGCACGGGTCGCGTCCACCTGCCATGCTGCCACGCGCACCCTGCAATGCTGTCGAGTTATCACCGTCACGCATACGCTCCAGGTCTGCCTGGAGCGACGTAGTTTGCCGCACGCCTTGAGTATGAAGCGAGTTCATTATGGAGCGTAGTGACGCCGGTGAGGCTCTGGTACGCGCAACAAGAGGTCGTGAGACAGAGGAGCTGGTGTCGGTGTTCAAAACGTGGTCTTTCTCCTGACACGCACTCTCAACGCATCCTACGTGCTGCGGACTGCGACTCAACTGAGGTGACTCTGCCCACAAACCCCATAATGCCTTCGAAGTCCGCGACCACTCTCCAGCTGTTGGTTCATTGTCTGGCGACTGATCCGTGCACACTACACCATGACCCGCCTTCCCTCACCATTCTGTGCCTCATGAGCACCCCACAGGCCTTAATACAGTCTTAAGGCTAGCAGGCATGATTCTTTTCGGGTTGAAGAATGGGAGAGCGACATCGAGAACTAGGGTCAGCGACTTTTAATGCAGCTTCATGTCGCACTGGTGTTTGACTTTCGGCAGCCGTCTTGTGAATGCGTGAGCGGTGGCTTCGAGCTTGTTATCTATCGATTCACCAGTCTTCAAAGCCGATCACGATGCCTTCCTTTGTATGCTCCCCAAACTTCCAACTGCTCAGACTGTCCTCACCAACCTGAATAGGCATCGGATATACTACTCCAAGAGGCCTTGGACTTAGCTTGCTGTGTTTCCTCGCAATAAAAGTGCTCAGCGCGAGGCATTCACAGTTGAACGTTAGCTGGAACGCTGGCACCCGGCACAAACACTCGCCTTGCTCGTCTGATTCAATGCTAGGATGCAACAGCGCTGATAAAACAGAACGAACATAGAGCGTCCCGGGTGACTAAAACTACGTAAACAACAAAAGGTTATCATACATTACATCCTCCAATGTCTGTTCCGAACTTTGCATAGAAGGTCGAGATTACGGCTGTTGTGTGTACTGGGGCAACGCATCGTCACCGAAAGGATCACTTGGCTTCGACGCGTGACCCGGTGTATTTATTCGCGACGCCTGCACATGGGTGAGTGAAAGTTTCTCATAAGTCGGCAACGATCCGGTACTCACAACGAATTGTAACACCTCTTCCATGTCGTCGCGATTCAGTCTCGACGCCACCGTCCCGGCGTCTTGAGAGTACACGCTTCCAGTAGAAGTCGACATCCGACGGCTTGATAACGATGCGCTTGGTACAGGGAGATGACCACCAACCTCTGGTATTCCGTGTGGTGCCGAAGGAGGTGCGATGTTGCCAGCCTGGAATCGTCGTGGGTCTTTCCTGTCACCGGTTGCAACAATTGGTGCAAGGGCACTAGAAGCAATGACAGAGCTTGGCGCGCTGGGGGTTGAGATGGTCTCAGTACCGAAGGAAGTAGGCGGCGCGGCTAGAGGGCTAATAAACGGGTTGATCGTGGAATATTGACCATGTTCTGGGTCTTCATGGTTGACTCGGGTGTACGTCCCGGGTGTCGAGCCAGGTTGCAGTGTGTATGCATCGAGGTCAACGACGCTCCCGTTCTTGGACCATCGCCTTTTGCGTTGCCGACGTCGCCAGCAAACCACGCCCAGTACGGCGACCGCAATGATAGCAACGATTCCGGCGATCGTACCACCCACCGCAATGCCAACGGTTTTGCTGTTGTCGTGAGCATGATCCGTCCCGTTATGATGGCCACCCATGCTGGGAATATCTACAGGTGCAGCTCCCACATCGCCGCTATGGCATGGTGTCAGTGGATGGTGCTCAAGCGTGACGTTCATGCAACACTCACGAGACGTGCAGCAGTAGCAGTTCATCAACGGACACACAACATGCCCCATTCTCCTCTTTGCAATTCGGATCGTCCTCGTTGTAATTCACTACCTCGAGTGTATACTGCTTCTTCGGGTCCAATCCGCCTTGTGCAAAGATGACAGTGCTACCATCGTCCCAGGAGCCAGTGGCATCGAGTTTGGTGGTGGCACCGTCCAGGGTGATGCTATACGAGTGCGCGTCCGGCCACCGGTTTCCGGCTAATACGACGGCCACGCTATCCGTGAAATTGTAAGTCGCCTTGGTCTCCGGCGCGTAGCGGCAGTTGAATGTGCCACGGCCGCCAGCTTGGCCGGGGGCGACAGAAAAGTCCCATTGATTTGCGCCACGGCCGTTTGGAAGAAGCTGCCAGTCGCTCGAGTCGTCCGGGATTGAGGTGAGGTTATTGGCAGCATGGCTGCATACAGGCATCCGCTTAGCAGCAAGCACCCAGATCGCAGCACGCGACTCACCCCGCGTCCTCTGCAGGCATCTCATAATTTCCTCCGTAGAAGACAAATGCGTTTGGAGCCGACGTGACTTCGAACTGGACAAGGTGGCTCTTGGTGCCATCCAGTCCCGATACCGAGAACGCGCGTTCAATTGGAGCGGCCTCATTGGGGACGCACACACTGCTGTCCGCAGCAGGCGTGACTTGTGATGCGTTGGCCTCGAGGCCATCAACTGTGATCTTAAAGGCGCCGGAGCCGGGACTGAAGCAGAGCGTCGCACCATGACCAGTGAACGGCAGCTCGATGGTGGACCCGACGTGTTGTGTTCGACGAATGGGGATGCCAACTGGAGACACGCCCCGCCCGTTATCCACATCAAGGTTCCCAGAATAGCCCGCGTTCCAGCCCTTGTCAAGAGGACCATCGCGAATGGGCCCGTAGCGCCACAACGGACTGGCGGCTGAAAGTGTCAACGGCAGTCCCGTGCTGTTAGAGGCAGCCATAATCAAGACCGCGATGCAAAGAGTGGCAAACGAGATGGAGAAAGAGAAAGGGAAGTGGGACGGAGATCCAGACGTTCAATTCCAATTTGCGATGACATTGACAGCACCGAGGTGGCCTGCAGGAGGCGGTGCCGGCCACAAAACACCGGGCAGCAAGGCACTGGATTGCGACCGGTGCAATATTCAACACTGCAATATGCTCCCCGATGAGCGATCGGGATCATACGATCTTTATCTGGGTGTGAGAGGCACGGAGAATCGTGAAGGTTCAAAATGTTCAACGAGGGTGGATAAGCCTAAAGCGGAATTTGCGCGCCGAGCCATGCCGCCCAACTAGGCCGTTTCTATCGTCTAACAGCTCGATAGGATTCATTCGACGATTCATTCTATATATTTGTGTCAAGAATCGATTGTTGCAACTATCTTGCATCGACACGGGGAAGGGGTGATCTTAGAGCGAAGTCAACCAATCGGCCTCATGGTAGGCTGGCCCCATCTGTCAGCGAGCGCCGAGTATCTATCCTACAGTAACAGCAGCTCGATGAACGGGTCAGCAGGGTTCCATGCTGTAACATCGTTGTGGCTGAAGGGACACCAGCTGTCACGCGTGACATGCCGTGTCGCGGTGTAACACTTCCGCCAACCTCTAAACAGCAGCGAACACGTTAACCGAATTGCGGAAGGTCGATTTGCCGAGAGGAGTCCACATGCAGTACTTTCGTGCTTTGTGTTCGGTATGTGCGCTTTTGTTTGAAAGAGTGACAAGGCCGATGAACGAAACGCCGGCGCACAAATACCGCCGACGTTCATCAACACGGCACGGTGTGAGGCGATAGGGTAGTTTCCGTGATGCGCTCTTCATCCGAGAAGCTAGCTTAAGCTCCTCTAGGGTCGTTTGTTTCGAATGTACTTCAGATTCTACGAACAGGGACTGTTACATGTGTGAGAGATAGCTAGACAGCAACAAAGTTCGACTGAAGGACGCGACGGTGAAACCGTGACTATGTAGTACAACCCAGGTACACAATGAGGCCCAAGGCGATGAGTAAGATGACAACGAAAAAGGACAGTGGACTATGTGCAGTAACCGTAACATAAACGAGTGGATGCCTGTCTACAAGGTCTAGGCTGCCAGAGAGTCCTTTCGTAGCGTGCTCTAGTAGGGTGTTCCATGGAAGTAAGAGGGAGGAGATTGGCATGCGAGTGTACGGCGATAAGGCAGAGGCGCGGAGAATTCCCAAGCGTTGCGAAGACAGCATGGGCACCACTGCAATGGGGCCTGTAGGCATCATGCTGGCGTTTGTGCGACCGCCGCTGGGGACGGGTGCAGACAAGCCACATCGATAGAAGTCGTGTTCAGCGCAACCGGAGCGCGAAGTGCGCGGAGGTTGTTGGGGCGCCGGGTACGATCAGGAGGGACCCGCCGATGTTTTGCTTCGGCACGACCCAACCGCTCTTGAATGGCAAGAAACGCGCAAGTGGGGACTCGTCCTCTGGTGCCGAGATAACGATCCGCGGTGCCACAAGAGGTGTCGTGTTGCGGACGCTCGACGGAATAGGCAGGACCGACTGAGACTGCTTGACGCGGCGGTTGCGAGTCGGCACCGGTGTGTACCAAGTCGTGTTTGAGGCAGGCAGTGGGTGCCTTAGCAACTCAACTGTGGCAGAGGCAAGAGAGTGCTCATTCGTGGGACGAGCTGTCACAGTATTGACCATGATCGGAGCAGCCTAGTCGAGGGTCAGTTATAGCTGACAACATTCGACGACCACTAGACGCATACCATAACAGTGACGGGCAGACGACCTTTCAATGAGCTGGCCCGTTGCCACAATAGTCGCCCCACCGCGAGAGTGAGCAGTACGCAAGGTGTGACGGCAGCCATCCAAAGCGCCGACGGCGTGAGCACGACGGCACCATCGCGCTGGAAGCTCAACTCGCTGCTGTAAACCTGGGACATGATTGTGACTACACTTGGTGTAATGCGCCAGAGTCTACGAGCAGATGGGGCGGAACAGCTGCGAAGCTGTGGAAAAGAAGGGGAAGAAACGGACAGGGACTAGAGCAAGTGTAGACAGCGGCGCATTTATAGTCTAAGGGGTAAAACCAGTCCTCGGTTCAAGTGCGGGCCGGAGGCACTTGCGGCGGACGAGATGATAATGCAGGGCCGGTGTGCCTGCCGATCAATAGGCGTGGAAAAAATTGCCATTGATCGCCGCGGCGTTGAAGTCCCAAACACCGCGCGAGGTAAGGTTTCAAACTAAACACACTTCTGCGACCCGGGCCGACGATAACGCCTGGAAGGTCTATTTCTTACGGTGCATACACGCACCAACTCAACCGCGATGCTTCTTGAAAGACGCTTGGACGCCTTTGCCCGCTCGGATGTCCTGCATGCAACGATCGTCGACGTCACGGCTTATCTTTGCTTGCTCGACGGCACGGTCGACCAACTCGGCCGGAACACACACGACACCGTTGCAGTCAGCGACGATCCAGTCTGCCGGCCGAACGGTTACGGGTTCGAGAGCGGAGAGACCTTCACCCTCTGAATCAGCGACAAGGGTGAGGGGAACATCGTACTCGGCCGGCCGGGTGAATGGGGACTGGCCAAGCGTCGAGCGACCTCTGGCAAAGACTGGGAAGCTTCCGTGCTCGAGAACGTCTCTATATCGACCAGAGATGACGACACCAGCGATTCCGCGTGCCTCAGCAGCGGCAGTCATGAGCCCGCCCCAGACAGCATTCTTCGCCTCTGGTTACCCACGTTAGTGCTAGCGGGTGGACATCAAGCATGATCGGGAGCATACGGCGTGGGGCAGAGATGAATATAACGCTTCCACTTGGAGCAACATCGACGTGGTGTTCCTTGGGTTTGGGTGGCGCAGAGTCGTCACTGGTGAGCACAAAGCGCACGGTGAATGCAGGCCCTGCAATGCGGACTGTGCGATCGTCTGGGTTCACGAGAGATATGTCTGGAATGAGGCCTCCGTGAGGAAGCCCAAGCTTGAGGAGAGCGTCAGAAAGGTCGCAAGTCGAAAAGTCCGAGAGGAGCATGATTGAGGAAGTAGAGCCACACGCGGAGCGGAGCTTGACCTGCGGCAAGCCAGCTTGATCTTGACATCACGACCTCAGCCACCTCGACCACTATGCCTCACCTCGTCAAGCAGAACTCGCAGAATGAGGCTCGGCACCAGCACCGACAGCCATTCTTTAGAAAGCTCATGCGATCGTCTCGTCTGCGCATCCCAGGCTTGGCAGAGCGCGAGTTGCCACTGCGCATTCGTTGGGTACGTGGATCCGTCGGCATTCAGGGAACACGTACTCACTTCGCGCAGTGGCTCCTGGGGTTCATGGTGCTGTGGCTCGGGCTAATGGCAATTCTTGGATTCATCAAGTTCACCAACGGTCTGCCATTGAACGACAAATTCCTGCACTTTGTCTGCTTCGCCGTGCTTGCTTCGCTCTTCTTCTTGACTCTCGACATCGACGACAGCGCACGGAGGATATGGTACTGGAGACACTTGCCATCTGCCGTTACTATCTCCTGCTGCACTCTTTGTGCGAGCATTGCGAGCGAGTTCATTCAATCCCTACTCCCGGTGCGCTTCTGTATTGTCACCATAGCGTTCTCGACTGAACATCAGTTTATCCGCCAGTACAAGGAGTTTCAAACAGGAGATGTTGTGGTACGCTGCCCGCCACGTGTACAACTTACAATCTGGTTGCTGACTACGTTCACAGGCCAACGTTCTCGGCAGTCTCATGGGCTACGCAAGTGCGTCGAGCCGCTCTTACACACCCGGCTTAGTGACGAGCCCTGACTGTAAACACGCAGTATCACTTGCACTAGACCGTGCACATCGCCGCCGCCGCGCAATATCCGCCCTTTACGCTCCGCTATCCGAGGAGCCCGACGATGATGATGCCCAGGAGGACGAGTACCAGGAAGAGCTGCAGCAGGCGGCCTTCCGGACGCCTACGTCGACGAACAAACATCATAAGCGGGGCTCCATCGACACGATTGACTCTCTTCGGATGGCAAATGTGTGGGACGAAGAGTTGTTCAGGGCAACGGACTCGGAGGAGGACTTGTGCCAGTCGTCGCGACGATGAAATATGTACTCATATCTGACAAATGCAACCTCTGCACTATGTAGACGTTGGCGATGAGGTCTCTCCGATTTGGTCCAGAGACAAGTCCAGAGCACTCCGGAAGCAGGAGCACACGCGCTTCGTTCGCTGTATGCCGATCGTTCCTCCTGAGACACAATGAACTTGTGAGCCGGGCACACTCTGGCTCTTGCTTCCCTCCCTTCTTCTTGGATGGCACCCTCGACGTTGATCCTGGCGCTGCAGGTGGCTGGGGTCCCGATAGCTACTGGGCTCGCGTACCTTGTATACCTCGTTCTTGTGGTTCCGCGCGCGTCACCTTTGCGCGTCCTCCCTGGTCCACCCCCGAAAGGAATATTCTCGCGCGAGCATCTGCTAATGGTTCTTCAGTGCGTGCTTGCTTCGTGCTGCATATGTGGAATGTATCTGAGACGCTGCACCCTGCAGTGGTGAATACTCACAGCAGGTCAACGAGCAGCTGCTTGCGCGTTATGGACGCAACGTTCGCATCCAAGGCATGGGAATCGTACGTTACCGCTCTGGTCCTTTGTGTACACTGCTGATGATCTGTGCTCGATGCACAGTGGGACCAACGGCTGTTCACTCTCGACCCAGTCGCGGTGGCGCACATTATGAACCGTTCTCAGGACTATCAGAAACCCTGGCAGTCCCGCAGGCTTATAACCAGCCTCATTGGCTGCGGTAAGTCTACGCGCTTAATGCGTCGTGGGTGCCAATATATTGAGTTTTGTCTTAGGTCTTCTGGCCGCAGAGGGTCAACAACACCGTGTCCAACGACGCGTGTCGAACCCAACATTCGCGCTGCAGAACTTGAAAGCCTTGACTCCTATGCTACTTCAAAAGGCGAAAGAGGTTTGTGTCGTGCCTTGGGCATAGCAGAAGGGTTGTTAACGGCTCATTCTCCCAGTTGCGCGATAAGTGGGTTTCGATACTCGCTGCCGACAACGCCCCAGATAAGATGGATCCAAATCATTGGTTTGGACGAGCGACCTTCGACATCATTGGCTTGGCAGGTGAGCATTCTTGAGAACACGATAACGGTATATTGACTTAGCACCTAGGGTTCGACTACGACTTCGGCGCCACTCAGGACGAAAGCAACGAAGTCTACCTGGCGTATCGCGACATGTTCGAGGTTGCTATCAATGCTGGGCATTCTATGAAAGCCATTGCCGGTATCTACTGGCCGTTGCTGGACGTCATTTTCGTAAGTACTACGAATCTTCGCGGTCGACTCTTCAAACTCACTCGATTCACCTCAGCCGGACAAGCGAACTCGTGTTGTTAACCAAAGTCGCAAGATAATCGACGCCCTTGGAAAGCGGATGATTGAGGAGAAGAAAGCTGCCATTGCGAGTGGCGGAGCCGCCGTGGGCAAGGACTTACTCACCCTTTTGAGTGCGTTGTCTGGCCCGACTGTGTGAGACGGTATCCGATTATTTCCTTCGCAGTCAAGTCGAACATGTCTCAAGAGATCCCAGATGACCAGAAGATATCGGACGAGGACATGCTCAATCAAATCAACACCTTCCTCTTTGCAGGCTCGGACACCACCGCTCTTGCCATGACGTGGATTCTCTATCACCTGACGCAATCACCGGACATTCAGAAGCGACTCCGCGAGGAATTGTTGACGGTTCCTGAGAACGACGACGCCTACGCGCTATTCCAGGAGCTTGACCAACTTCACTTCTTCGACAACGTCGTTAAGGAAGGGTTACGTCTCGTGTCCCCGGTACATAGCACGCTCCGCGTCGCAATGCACGACGACGAAATCCCACTCAGTGAGCCGGTGAAGCAATCGGACGGCTCGGTGCTTTGGAGTGTGCGTATCAAGGAGGGCCAGATTGTCCACATCCCGATGGAGGGCTTCAATCTCGACCGGGCGTCCTGGGGTCAGGACGCATGGGAGTTCAAGTGAGTCTGATCATTACGCATGTGCCAGCTTGCGTCAGGTTTACTGATCATCCCTAGACCTGATCGATGGGACAACCTGCCCGAGAGCACCTCCACGCTCCCAGGCATTTACTCCAAAACGATGACATTTTCCATGGGACCACGGGTATGTAGACTGATATTTCGCCTTGATTATCCTTTATTTACACCTGTGCAGGCGTGTATAGGCTTCAAGCTGTCGATTATGGAGTGCGTGGGAATCAGTACGACCACTTGTCCCAGTCCACTGACTCTCTTCCAGGATCAAGCTCTTCCTCTACATCCTTCTGTCCCGCTTTGAATTCGCCGATTCCGATCCTGTGTTCAAGTCTAACGTGTGAGTGGCCGAGGAGCATAGGTCTGAGACCGACATACTCACATGCGCTCCTCAGTGTTCTGACACGACCTTACGTTCGCGGGCGCGGCAACGAAGGGAGCCAATGTCCCATGCGCATTGTACCACTTCCTCAGTCGTAGCCCTTTGCGACCTTCCCTGGTGTATCGATAGTTTTAAGATCATCTACGCGATGCAGAGACGCCATTTGTCAGCTTGATCGAGTTCGTCACGACTCGAAGCAATGAGCTGCCCACGAGCGCCTCCTCCGCGCTCCTTGTCTTCTTACCACCATCACCTTACCTCAGTCTCAACTCAATCCAACCAAATGGCCGCAATTGTTGCCAGGCCCTTCCGTCTCGCGCTGATCCAACTCGGTCAGGTCACTGCCAACAAGCAGGCAAATCTTGCCCACGCAGCGGACATGATTCGGCGCGCTGCTCGCGAGAGTCCGAAGAAGCCCGACCTTATCGTACTGCCGGTGCGAACTGCTCGGCTCTGCACACGCGCTCACGTTTGAGAAACACTGAAACGCGCACACGCAGGAATGCTTCAACTCGCCATACGGTGTCAACTTCTTCCCAGAGTACGCCGAGGAGATTGGGTATACGTCCGGTGCGACGTACGACACCGACAAGTCGGTATCTGAGAGCGTGCGGATGCTTTCGGCCGCAGCAAAAGAAGCCGGCGTGTGGCTTGTTGGAGGTACGCGCACGCCCCGGTGGCGGCGTGTTGGTGTTGCACCTGACGGGTACCCCTATCATCAGGCTCGATCCCGGAACGCGACGCGGCGACGCAGAAACTATACAACACGTCAACAGTGTACAGCCCACAGGGTGCACTCGTTGCACTGCACCGCAAGGTGCATCTGTTCGACATCGATATCCCGGGCAAGATCAGGTTCCAAGAGAGCGAGGTGCTGACACCAGGCTCGTCGCTTACCTCTTTCGAGACACGTGCGCGAACTCTATCGATCTATCGATCATCTACTGAGACATTGTTTGCAAAATGCTGTATAGCATTTGGGAAGATTGGACTGGGAATCTGCTACGATGTCCGGTTCCCCGAGCTTGCGATGCTCGCGGGCAGGCAAGGTAGGCTTCCTTCAGCGACTTTCCATCCAACGGCTAATTCTAGTCTACGCAGGTTGCGTTGCAATGATCTACCCTGGTAAGTGAGTTCAGCAGTGGCCAGTTCAGCCCACTGAGGCCATCCAGGCGCGTTTAACCTGACCACTGGACCTCTGCACTGGGAGCTTCTCGCGCGTGCTCGGCAAGTTGCTCCAGTACAGTCACATTCCAAAGGAGACTTACTTTCTTCTCAGTGCGGTGGATAACCAGATATTCGTAGCCATGTGCAGCCCCGCTCGTGACCTGTCGGCAGGCTACCATGCTGTGAGTTCGAACGAAGCATAATTACGTCTCAAAGACTGACGTTTCCCTCCTATGCAGTGGGGTCACTCCTCGCTTATCGATCCGATGTAAGCGCTCATGCCGACGCGCCGTTTGAATGCTGCTGCTGATATCGCTCCAGGGGGCAGGTCTCAGCTACGACGGAAGAGAAGGAGGACATCGTCTACGCCGACATCGGTGAGATGATATATGAGCCACTATCCTCCCTTGTTGACCATTCCCCTTCGTTGTCTCTGCAGATCCTGAAGTTCTTCGCGCAGCTCGCGCTGGAATCCCCGTCACCGTGCATCGTCGATTCGACGTATATACCGACGTTAGTACTGTATAAACTGCGGCAGCTCGCGAAACACGACGCTGTGTAATCCAAAATAATGTCTGATACACCAGAGAAACATGAGTGAGATCAATGATGCAGAGGCTAGGATCAATCCTTTTTGTGTCGCCAGTCAGCTTACGACTGAGCGATGTGTATGTGTGTATGCGTGAACGTGAACGTGAACGTGTGCTGCGCCCGTATCTACTCAAAAAGCTGCGTCTGCAGGCCCTACGACTACCGCGATTGTATAATATGACCAGTGAGATATATGAAGGAGAATGAGTCCTAGATGTATACGGAGCACTGGAACTCGCGCTGGACGAGTTTGCAGCGCGCTGAACCACCAAGCTCTTGCGGGACGCGAATGATGGTACCGTCGACACAGACGAGGTGCGACTGTTCGTCCTCGCGATCCTGTGGCAAATGCTCGTCAATTTCATGCACATCCAAAGATGAATCAACCCAGCACCCACTGGAATCCACTCCCAGCCACCGCAGCGGAAGTACTCTACGACGACGGGCCCGTCTCCCGTTTCCGCGGGCACACCAATCGAATCGAATCGCAGGCGCACATGAGCACCGTCTTGGTATGCGCCTGCCATGGCCAGCTGCGTCGAGTGTGCACTGTTGTACCGCGCGGCACCGTGTACAGGGTTGCGCCACGGGCGCATGATGATGACGTCCGTCTCGCCTGGTGCAGGTGGATGAGAGCGCTGCAGTGGAGCGACGCGGAAGGTAGGTTCAAGTCGATCGACGTTGAGGGTGCTGAGGAAGTATGAGAAGGGGCCGACCAGCTCCACAGTGCCTGGTTCAGGCGGAGATTGGGTCTGCGCCGTTGTTAACGTGGTGTCGGCGGTAGCGGAGGCGGTGGGCGACCCAGAGACCGTCGGTGGCGCAGTGTCGGGGCCCACGCCTTCTGGCGGCACGTCGACGAATGCATCGGTTGTGGGATCGTACCTACGCACGGGACCCGACGATGACGGTAGTAGACGTGCGGTTGCGTTGTAAACCTTGTTGATGTTCGCGCGCGCGGCCTGGGTGAAGCGGGATAGTGTCGGGACGTCCTTGCGCAGCTCCTCTGCAGTATCGAGCAGTGAGGCATGGAATGAGGTCGATGTAACTACGAACGAGAACAGATCGTGCCACAGTTCGCCGTCCGTTGAATGAATCTGTGTGCGGCTGACCGAGAGTGGTCTCAAGTTAGTCCCAGGGACTGCCGAGCCCTTAGTCAACGACAGCACGCTCTGCAACTGCTTCTCGAGTGCTGGGTCCGTGACACTCGGATCCGAGTACCGTGGGCCTTCTGCAAAGAGGCTGGCGTAGAGTGCGTTCGCTGTACCAGCCGGGACGATTACGAGGCGGACGGGTGGTATGTGGAAGTTAGGCATGTCTGCGATGGGACGCAGGACAGCGTTGATGACCTCGTGCACAGAGCCGTCACCACCGCACACCACCAGCACGACTGGGTCTTTGAGTGCATCTGTACTAGATCCACGCCGTACGGCCTCGCCAATTAGCTCGGTTGCAAGGTCGCCTAGATGTTCGGCTGAGAGCGAGACTTGGACGTCGAGGGCATCGCGCGCAATCTGGGCGTGCGCTGCGAGCAGGTCCTGGGTCGTCTCAAGCAGGAGAGTGCGCGCAGGGTCGTCGCTGGCGCCGGCGGCGGGATTAATGAGCACACGCAGATGCATCGTCACTACCACCGAAACCAAAGGAAAAGAGAAAGAGCCGTGGGAATTCAAACCGGCAGGCAGTGGCGCGCGTTCGACGTCCTGGTTTTGGCCGGCGTTGCTCGGAGTATCCCCGCGCCACCGACACCTGACAGCCTCCAGACCGCGTCCAACAACCTCAAATTAAATTATAGAATCATCAGAGAGCGACCATGCCATTGGAGAAGCCGAGGTAACATGTATATTTGAGTATTGCAGAGAATGCGATGCGATGTAGCGTGAGAGGACAGCGTGGACAGACAACAGTGACAAAGACAGCAGTAACGAAGGCTACGAAGATCTCACCAGCCACCAGGCAGACGCAGGACGAGGTGAAGCGTGTTCTCCTTTTGGATGTTGTAATCCGCGAGCGTACGTCCCGGCTCCAGCTGCTTGCCTCCAAAGATCAGCCGCTGCTGTTCTGGTGGGATCCCTTCCCTGGCCTGGACTTTCACTTTCACACTGTCGACAGTTTCGCTGGGCTCCACGTCGAGAGCGATCGTCTTGCCGGTCAGACTTGATGGAAACGGTCAGCACAGCGAGGTGGCGAACGCAAGTGGCGGGAGCCTGCTTGGATCATGCCTGGAGTATACTCACTTCCTCAAGAAGATCTGCATGGTCATTTCAAGGGGATAGGATGAGCTGCGGTACGATGAGGTCTAGGATCAAGCAGCGAATCAACTTTGCATGCGTTTAATTATTCCGCAACGGTCAACGCCGGTGCCCCACGACCCAAGAATATTCGCATTGACCCACCTAGCTATAGTGAAAGAACCCCAAAAGCCATGCGAAGTGCACCCAAAGCGGAATTGAAACAGAACACAAGTGCAGGGTGGGTGGTCACTGGGTGGCAAGTGGAGACAACAATTGAGGGTGTGGGAGTCCTTAAATGCTATCTCCTTTTGGGTCTCGTTTGGATCCCTTCTTCCCTGATCTTGGTTTCCCGCCGAGGGTCATTTCAGCCTGCGAGGCTTGTCAGACCTTCTGCTTTGACTTCTCATATTTCCGCGCGGTTTTTGTCGCGTATCGGAACTTCGAGGCTTGGCTTGGCTTTGGAAGTTGGTGCAGACCGGCCTGGTTCGTTATCGTCCTCCCGGACAGCTTTGAGAGCATGAGAGTTATCTCCAGATACCTCCATGTGATCATTCAAGCCGAGGAAACAAGTACGATTGGGTATTGGAGAGAACGCGAGGCAACGTGAAGGACAGCGTGAACAGACAACAGTGACAGCGACAGCAGTAACGAAGGCCACGCCAAGCTCACTGGCCGCCACGCAGACGCAGAACGAGGTGGAGCGTGCTCTCCTTCTGAATGTTGTAATCCGAGAGCGTACGTCCATCCTCCAGCTGCTTGCCTGCAAAGATCAACCGCTGCTGGTCCGGCGGGATCCCCTCCTTATCCTGGATCTTTGCCTTGACGTTGTCGATGGTGTCGCTCGACTCCACCTCGAGGGTGATGGTCTTGCCGGTCAGACTGGATGAAGACGGTCAGCACAGCGAGGTGGCGAACACAGATGGCGGGAGCCCGCTTGGATGCCTGGATTGCACTCACGTCTTCACAAAGATCTGCATAGTCGATGCAAGGGGATGGATTAACTGCGGTACGACGAGGTCTAGGATTAAGCAGTGATTCAGCTGCGCGTGCGCTTAAATATTCCGCAACGGTTAACGCCGGTGCCACAACGCCCCGAGAATATTCGCGTCGAATCACTCAGCCACAGCGGAAGAAGCCCAGGGGTCATGCAGAGTACCCCCAAAGCGGAATGTAAGCATAAATCACGTGCAGGATGGGTGGCCAATGGGTGGCAAATGGCGGCAACAGGTACAGGCGTGGGAGTCCTTATGCTATCTCCTTTTAGATCCCTTCTTCCCTGATCTTGGTTTCCCGCCAAGTGCCATTTCAGCCTTTGAGGCTTGTCGGACCTTCTGCTTTGACTTTTCGTATTTCCGCGCGGCTTTGGTTTCATATCGGAACTTCGGGGCGCGAGTTTTGGCTTTTGTTTTGGAAGTTGGTGCGGACCGGCCCGGGGCTGATTTGTTATCGCCCTCCCGGACAGCTTTGGGAGCACTGGAGTTATCTCCAGTTAGTTCCGTGCGATTGTGTCGTTGTTCGGATTGCGGCCCGAGAATGAGGTCGTCCGTTGTGAAATCTTCCACGACGGTGACGGTGGCCAGCTGTTCCTCGTCTTCGAATTCCATTTCATCTGCTCGCGGGGGGCGCTGGTATCGGCTGCTTGTAACTTCTTCCTCATCTTCCGAATCGGATGCTGCAGGGGGAGGCTTAACGTAAGCCACGCCGAAAGCGCGCGGAGAGAAAGCTAAGAACGTACGAACGGTGGCGCCGAGGGCACGTTCGACTGCAGCGGCGTTCTTACGAGCTTGAGCGGCAAGAGATTTTCGTGTCTGTCAAAGAAACGGTCATGTGGATCGGCTGGTTAGACGGGCAGCGAGTGGCAGAGGATCTGGCGGCATGCACACCTCGCGGCGAGCCTCGAGGTGTTGCAGCTTGTCGCGCGCTATGGCCTTATCTTTTTTCTCTTGTGTACGTGCGAGCTTGCGTTTGTGGAAGCCGGTCAGGAAGTCCCTGCACGGTGAACACGGAATGAGCATGGCGGCGGTTGAGCAGACACGAGGGAGACGGACGAGCGGGCCTCATCATTAAACGTAATCTCCTTAATCTGTTCGCGTCTTGCGCGTTGCTTTGCACGGAGAACGTTGTGAGAACGCGACAAGATGTCTGCAGTCGACATGGTGGAAGCGAAAGGCACCTGACCAGACTCCGCGCCGATGGCTATCGTTACCTTCACTCCTTCAATTGGTGTTCACAGGGTCGTGACGATCTAACATCTAAGAAACGCTCTTTCCCCGCGATCGCACTCTTTGGACCACCTGCCGAACATTGGCGATTGCATGGGAACGCGAGGCGGACAGGCCCGCTGCGCCTGTTAGCTGTGAGGCTCTGCACATAAGTCCCGCCTGTTCCCCAGACTGCGCACTTCCCCGCCTCATATAAATCCGTCCTGGAAACTTGCTCTGATTGTCTGCTGTGATCTTGTCCCGCCTCTGGTGCTGTGCTGATATTGTGTCTGCGGCCGCATCCCCTCTCGAGCCACAAGCAAAAGCTTGACACGTTTGGACTTGTACGACAGCCAAGGCCCATTTCACATCCGCACCTCGCACCTCTCCCTCTTACTCTTTTCTTCAAAATGGCACGCCCAGTGGCTCACAGCGGTTTTACCTCGCGTTCCGAGACCCCGAGCGGCCAGTCCTTCGAGTGCGTACTTAGCAAGCCCCTATAGCTCGCCGTTGAGCTCATCATCTCGTCACAGCGCATCCGTGGTCCACCACTACCGCCGTGGTGACCGCTACAACGACTTTGACAGCGAACGCACCCCGAGCCCAGAAGACGCCCAGGATATGCGTCGCAGTCGCGCGCCATCGCCTCGTGCCCGTGCGTCCGCTGCACGCGACTACAGCCATGGCGCAGGTGGCAGCGCTCGCCCATACACACCGAGCGCCGCCCAATTGATTCCAAGCTCTAAACCTGCTCGCTCACGCAGCACGCCCCGTGCAGGGATGCAGAAACTTGGACTTGGTGGTTATCTCGCTGTCGAGCGACCAGCATTGGGCCGCTCGCCATCGAGTAACCGCTCGGAGCTACTCGGGATGATCATGGCCGAAGAGGATCGCCAGCTGCGCTCGTACCGGGACGCGAATGACGCATTGGCGGATCGACTCGACCAGGAAATCCGCAGGGCGGACGATGCTGAACGAAGGGCGGATCGTGCTGAAAACAAGCTGCGCGATTCACAGTCGCGCGGACTATCATATTCGACGGCGAAGCAACAGGCAGAGGTGGAGGTCCTGAGACTGCAGGAGGAGGTGCGTGCTGTCTGTCGAACTAGTTCGAGATGGGCGTTTAAGGGATGTGACAGGTGAAGCGATATCGCATGCAGCTCGCGTCTGCGGCAAAGGAATTACAACGTGCACAAGCCGAGATTGACATTCTCGATCAGCAACGTGTTGACGCGGAGCAGAGCGCTGTGAATGCACGCGAAACGGCACGTCAATACCGTACGGCACTCGAAGCGCAGCGCGCTCGCGAGGAAGGTCTCCTCGAAGGTCGCAGACTTGGCATCGAAGAGTCGGTCCGCAACTACCTCGCCGAATCTGGACAGCAGCAGCTCCTCTTGGAGGCACCGCGCCCCCCGGTAGCTCCCCCACAGGCTCCACGCCATGTACCTGATCCGCGGGAGGCGTACGAGCGTGGGCGAGCGCATGGTTATGACGAAGGTCGCGAAGAGGGTGTGCAAGCAGGCAAGTCCTCTCGTAGGCTGTTCCGGAAAACAGGTTTTTAAATTCTGTACCAGAACGCGAGCAAGCCTTTGATGCCTTTGGCCGATTCATGGCTGATCACGAGGAGGAACTGGCGCCACTCGCAAGGGAACAAAAGTCCGTCGTAAGACCGCCGCGTCCCCGCCTCTATACCTCTCGCCCTATGACTTCAAACTCTTCGCTGGGCTATGCGCACGACGGCGCGTCCCCAAGCTATCCTGCTGAGTCTTCCGTTGCTGCCCGACCACCTCGGCCATATGGGTCCCGGGCGGCGACGAGAGGTACCGCATCCGATACATTCTCGTTTGCCGATCCCGAGACTGCGAACCGCACTGTGAATGGAATGTTCTCACGCCTTCTTGCTACTGTTCCAGGAATGGACGATGACGCGCTGCCATCGCCTGTGACAACGCGCGACAGGGAACGACCAATCCTGCGGATACCAACGTCTATGGCTCGGCGTTCCACTACTGATACTGCTCCTGAAGATTCCGTTTCGTCTCGGCGCGATGATGTACATGGGACCTCACTCAACTAAGTGGGACTTTATTCTTATCTCTTGTCTGTCTGTTCGTCAACCCTACACGTCACTCGTCCAATTGATCAACTAGCTGGCTGCCGACTCAACATGCTTGTCGTGCCCAGCTATGCCACTCAAACTTCTACCAAAGTTGACCGGCCCCGTGACCTCTCATTTCTAGAAGTACACAATTTACATACGCCTACTATCATCGGATTTTGCATTGCTCCTGTCCTGCTACTGTATTTACTGTCGTCACTCATTTGCTAGATGTACCTTCCCCGTTGTTGCTCGTCTATCCACACGCTCTGTTTACATATATTGTAATGCAGTCGCAAGTTTGTGAAGCACAGTCACTGCCTGTTGCGCAGGCACAGGGCAGCAACAGGCTGTTGCCGTGCTCGGCGGCGACGGCGACCGAGTGAGTACCCGCTGACGCCTTTCTATCTGTGTCAGGGTAGGAAGTGTGCCCGGCAGCTGGCCCGCTATTCTGGTACCCGGGTTGACCGGACACAAGCAGCCGGTTTAGTGGCGTGAATCGCCGTCTGTTGAAGTAGACTGAAGCTCCTCACGTGCGGGTCGCGATTCGCAGACAGGAGCGTAGACGCAGCTGGATGGAGGGGCGAGAGCGAGTACCATAGGGGCCGTTTGGAGACGTAGTAACCGTGTAGGTGATGAATGCGGTGAGTTGATCTCAAGGTTCGAGTAGCAAGCCTAGTACAGTACATATTGCAATTCGGTCGCGCTCCGCCGCCACTGTCTCCTGTCTTCTCTCCCACTTTCATCTACACATCCCGTTCTTCAATATGGCTACAACAGCAACGACACCTTCTGCACCGGGCATGTCGCCCTCAGTCGGTGCACGTAGGAAGAACGCTAAATTGCCCACACTGCCATTGAGCGCATTCGCATCTCCACCAGGAACGGGCAAGGACGAGCGATTCCCGCTGCCGCCGAGCCCGAGCACAGTGCACTCTGCTGCGTTGGTTGACGCGGGAGTCTCTGGTAGCGTCGCACAATGGAAAGCGCAGGTCGGTGATGCGCTGGTGGGGAAATCGCGCGGGGTCGTGCTGGTGCTGGACACACTCGACGAGGCTGCGATCAAGGCGTATGTTGCCTCTTGTGCCGGCGCAAACTACGTGAAACGATGCTAATGTGTAGGGCATTGCCTTTACAGTGCTGAACAGGATTCCTCAGTCCTCGCGATCTCAGTCCCGCTCGTCTTGAGTAACGGTGTACCTGAGGAGAACAGCATACCGCCGTATATCACCACGCCCCCCGCGAACAAAGCCATCGCTCTGCGGACAGAGTTCAAAGAGTTTACACCTCAACTTGCGGATGGAATCCACTGGGCTGTGTCGCGCGGGATTACTGTCGATATCCAGGTCGCGGTCGATCTCAGCGGCGAAGGCGGCTGGGAGAGTCTGTCCGAGCTGATCACAAGCGTGATGAGCACAGAGCGGCCACGCAGCGAGTCGGACAAGATAGGTGCTATCGTTCTCTGTAAGTTTCATATTGCGCTCGCTGCGATTCTCTCATGCTGATTCGCGTGCGCTGCAGCGAATGTGTTGCCGGCACCCCTCGACCTCGAACTCCCGCTCGTCAAGCTTCTCACCCACCCAGTGTACACCAACTTCCAGAACTATATCTCGACCATCTCACTCAACTCGAACGTTTTCGTCAAATACTCGCCGCCCAGCTGGGGCGCACCTGTGCCGAAGATTGGGTCCGAGGCGTCGCGCGAGTGGAAGCGCCGGATCAAGATGTATCGTGAGTGCTCGCCTTTCTGCCATTGTCCAGCCCGAGTGTGCCTGCGGTGCCCGGTCGGGGTTGGGGCGACAAGTTAAAACAAGGTTGCTGATCTGATTATTTCTTCTTGTCTTTTGGCATGCAGTTGGCCAGGGTGTCGAGGCATTTGGATTCCAGCGCATCATCTATGGGTCGGCGCCGACGACGGGGGCGGTGGATGCCGGCGACTGGTACGCGCTTGCCAGGGAAAGTCTCTCTGAGCTCGGGCTGGACCAGGAGGCGGTGGACGGGATTTTTGCGACGAACGCGCAGGGTGTGTATGCAGTTTAGAGGCGTCTTCTCTGGGCCCGAGATTTGTGATCTGAGACCGGACCGCACGATTCTTGTATGTAAAGGCCACTGTATAAGACGCCGACGAATGTGGCAGGATGTATGTATGGATGTGACATATCGGGTTTTGAGGGCACGAGGCATCGGAGAAGAGGCCTCCTTAAGGGGCTGCTTCTGACTGACAGGCGATTGGATGTTGGGTGCGGTGGAACGACCGATCGAAGACCGCCGGGTGGGGGCCATGTGAGCCGTTGTTGTCGAGCCGGTTGGGCGTGTGGCATGGGCAGGCACCAACTCCAAGACAGCCAGACGGCTCGCGGCTTCAATCGCACGGCGGCTCGCGGCGGACATTCCGAGTCCCTTCTTGGCCGCTCTGTTCTTCTTCTTTCCCCTTCGTCTCTCGCGCTCGTGTCCCAATTCCTCTCACGCCCTTGCAGGCTACCCCACACCTCACGTGCGGCTATCATCGGTGCCACACACACAAACACATTTCTTGTGTCAGTTGTTGTTGTAGTAGTTGCTGCCAGTCACTCGGTCAAGCCTTGAATGGACGCCGTCCAAGAGATCCTGCGTCGGCACGAGGCCATCAAGGCTCAACAGGCGCAGCAGGCCAGCCAGCAGACGAACCAGTCTTCTCAGGCAGCCACCCACTCGCAGCCAGATCCATCGCACGCCTCACAAGTCGCTCAGCAGCCGCAGTGAGTGCCATGCGATTCGCATGCTTTGTCTCGTTGTCTCTGACCACGCAACGTAACCCACCGCAGGGTCCAGTGGGAGGTGCGCACGCCTCCACCAGCTCGCCGTTCGCATGAATTCATCCAGAGCGTGCAGGACCAGAACGCGCAGCATCCCAGTGGCCAGCCAGCCGCGCTGCAACACGCCGCGCAGCCAACTCAGCCCCAAACTCAGCTCCAGTCCTCCTCGCAGTACGAGCCTTCCGACGAAGTACATCCCATGTTTCGCGCAGGCCCGCACCACCACCACCAGCACCACCACCAGCCACACCATGCCAACAATGGCCATCCCGCACCGCTTACCAGCCAGCCTCCGTCTCCGCCTTCGTTCCAAGACCCATTTGTCCGCCAACAGCCTAATGCACAGCACCGTCGCCCTTCAAAGCAGCTCCCACAACGGCCTCCGGTTCCCCCGCACCAGTCTATACCCCCTCAGCAGCAAGCATCTCCCGCTAACAGCACTGCTAGCGCAAGCACTTATTATTCGGAACACCATCCGCCCCCGCCGCATATCCAGTCACAGCCACAGCATGCCGTGCCACCCGGCTCTGCTGCTTCCGCCACTTCTGCTCCCAACCCTGGTCTGCAGCCTCGCCTCTCCGTCACCATGAATCAACATTCTCAGCACCCGACCCGTCAGTCTGTCTCGTATGATCGCTCTGACCCTGCTTTGCCCCAGGGCCGCGTCGCATCACCCTCCGCCCAACCCAACTATGCGTCACCTCAGCCGGGCCAACAAGGCTCTTATTCACGACGACCCTCCTATGGTGGACCCCCGAATGATCCCGCGTATCAGCTGCCCGCGCAGCGACCCGTGCGTCCCGAAAACGTCACAATCTTTATGGATGACTATCGTCACGGACACAACGGCGAGCCGGAGCATCTGCTGGCCGAAGTCAGTATTCAACTCCGCACATCCACCACCCATGACGGTTTTTGGGCCAACGCACAGGAGCTCGTCGAGCAACTACAAGCAGGCCCGAGCAGGATTGATGGTACGTCTGGGCCTGTCATACGTGATCAGCTGGGCTCGGCGCTATTCATACTGCTTGCCTGTCGATCGGCTCGCTTATGCTTGTCTCGCGTTATAGGGCCAGCAAAGGTGTTCTGCCGTCGTGGCAAGTACAAGCATTGCTTCATGCGCATGAACGACGCGAACGACATCGAGTGTCAGCCGTCGAGCCTCCAGATTTCGCCCGAGAGCAGCATCCAGGTGATGATTGAGAGTGTGAGCCTCGTTCAGTCTACGCAGACGCCGGCAGGCTGAATTCTGATCACAGAACAAAATGCCTCACGCCCAGCAGCATCGTAGCGCGCCGTACCACGTCCCGTCGCGTAGTAGCGTTGCAGCCCGCATCAACTCGCCGCGTCCATCGGTCCAGCACGATATTCCACCCGGACAGAGTCTCATGCATCCTGTTCCGCGCGAGGCAATGAATCCGGATATGCATCATCACTACGGCAGTGCCGCGAGCATTAGTCCGCCGATGCGGACGTCGGGCCATGCAATGAGTTTGGACGCGGGCCGTCGCGGGTCAACAGCGGCAGGACCAATCACGTCGCCGCAGCCGCACCGGAAACGCTCGCTTGCCGACGGTTCGCCTACGAACCTGGCGATGGACATTGACGACCGCCCGACCAAACGACCCTCGATCAGCAGCCTGTCGCAGTCAGGCGGGCACACATCGCAGGCCGGCTATGGCTCTGGCAGCAAGGGCCCCCCATACGGTGGCCACAGGCCAAGTACTTCGGGAAGCTCATTGCCGCCCCAGGCTGGCGGGTCAGGATCTTATGAGTTCCACTCGCCGCCTGGCGACGCGTCACGGGAACGTACGCCAACCCAGTCACTCTCCAACCCTAATTCCATCAATAATCTCCGGGAGGCGTCGAACAAGGAGCCAGCTTCTCCGCCGGGTGGTCGCGGCAGCTTTGACGACGGACAATGGCGCGCTCCACGAGCTCAAGTCAATACCGCCATCGCCAACTGGCTGAAGCCGCAAATCCAACGAGAAGGTTTGTGGCAACTCCGAGCGCCCGCTCTACCCCCCTACATGTCACTGATACGCAACCCTCATCACTTGTAGAAGGCTACGCGGAGTTCATGCACTCCAAAGGCCACGTCCTCACGGTCCCGCAGCTCCTCCGCGTTTACGGCTTCGCGCAGCGACAGATCCAGAAATGGAACAACCAGCGGACACCGGAGAACGCTGACGGATGCCCGCTCAAAAAGATCGGCAAGTCGAACGTGCTGCAAGCGCTCGGGCGACAGACGTCATGGGGTAGCGACTGCGAGCAGACCCTTGCGTTTGTGGACAAGTACGGGCCTGGCGGGTCTCGCGAGAACGAACGCGTCGTTGCGCTCGTCAACGGCAAGATCATGCCTGGCGAGAAGGAGGGCTCGGTGTACTTCCTGAGCGTGCTGCGTGACGTCGATCGCGAGTGGCGTGCGCAGAACGAGGCTCGGATGGCACATGGGTCTGGCACGCACAACGGGGGCGGGAGCGCTGCTGGGGACTCGATGGACGAGGATCGCCGGTCGAGCCTTGAATCTGGTTCGTCACACGACCCGCCACAGCAGCAGCAACAATCCGCCCTGTCTCCGCCCGCGCACCACCAACTTGTACACCAGCACGCTGGCTGAGCAAAGGTCTCAGCCTGCGCGACTGTCGGGACTATTTGCTTGACCCTGACTTGATCTGATATGCTTTGATCTGAACCGAACCGACTCCAATGTCCTGGCGTTTTTCTTGATTTTGCCTGGCTGTTCAAAGTGCGTCTTTCTCTGTGTATAATTGTACAGGGCTCGCATCTGGCGATGTATCGTTAGCCCGCCTCGTCCCGTGTACTCTTTCTCGAGCCTGGACCCTCTCTGCTCGTCCTCTCTCTCGGGGTTTCTTAACGGTGAAGTAACACGACCAAGTCGTGAACTATACTATAGTGACAATGTATGTGCGATGCCCGGGGCGACCAAGATGAGTTTGGTTTGCCGTTAAAGACTCGGCTGAGAGTTCAGATATGTTGCATTTCAGCCGATTAGAGCCTTCAACAGGCAGCATAAGTTAAAAAGTAAATATGTCAAGAAGCGAAGAAAAGTGTGTCCAAGGGGAGAAGGTGTGAAAAAGTGGCGTGGTGTACGACGACGGCAGGGGTTTTGGGCAGCAGTTGCTGGACACCTGAGCAGGGAGAGAAGCCGTACCGGCGGATGCTCGAGCGCTATCCCCGCATCTGCGAATCATTTGACTGAGGACGGTGATCCGATGAACCATATGGGACCGGCACTCGATCGAGGCGAGACGGCGGGGAAAGCGGCAGACGGACAACCCCGGCCTAAACTCGCGATGCTCAACGACGCTCGCTGCAGAATGTACCAAGTCAGCACGTGCAACATGTTAGAGAACAGACAGAACGAACCTCATGCCACCGTATCCCATCTCTGCGCCACCAGCGGCAAGACGACGCGCACGGAACGCCTGCAATCTGTTCAGCAACACAGCTAACCAAACGTATGATACTACGCACCTTGCGGTATTTCGTACGCTCGTACGTAGTCAGACCCACAACAATAAGCGCGATCACGGAGATGCCAGCAAACACACCGAGGCCGATGGGTAGAACCTTCAGAGAGACATGGATGGTTAGACTGCCGTTGCGAACGAACGTCAAATTGTGGACGCACCTCGACGCTCTTGCCTGGGACATTGACCTGGCCTGAAGACTGTGATGCTTCTGCACCTGCGCGAGTGCCAGTGACGGTGCTGCTGCCTTGAGAAGGATCGGTCGGCGAAGGACCAGCAGCACCATCAGAGGACGTGACGACGCCTCCTGCGGGCAAGTCCGTCGGCGCACCATCCCCGCCCTGTT